>OJRC01000193.1_pt1 | contig 51212 bp, 55 predicted proteins | sample 1599081 | NCBI WGS metagenome assembly OJRC01 (sample SAMN03922519, study PRJEB24848) | human gut metagenome | isolation source: stool sample | host: Homo sapiens | place: Germany | collected 2010-02 | reverse complement strand
GCTCACCCTTCGGCCCGGTCGGGCCCGTGGGGCCTGTCGCTCCTGCGGCTCCGGAGGCGCCCGTCGGGCCGGTCGGACCCGTGGGGCCTCCAGATGGGCCAGCCGGACCCGTTGGACCTGTTGCTCCCACTGTTCCAGGGGCTCCTGTTGGGCCAGTGGGGCCAATTTCGCCCGCTGCGCCCTGGTCGCCCTTCGGACCGGTCGGACCTGTCGGACCCGTCGCTCCAGCCGCTCCGGCGGAACCGGCAGGACCCGTGGGACCCACTTCGCCAGTCGCACCCGCCGGACCCTGCTCGCCTTTCGGTCCGGTCGGGCCTGTCGGACCTGTCGCTCCAGTCTCTCCAGCGGCACCAGTTGGACCGGTCGGGCCGATTCCGCCAGCCGCGCCATTCTCGCCTTGGTCGCCTTTCGGCCCAGTTGGTCCCGTCGGACCAGTTGGACCTCCGGACGGGCCAGCCGGACCTGTGGGGCCTGGCACGCCTGCTGCAAGCACGCCTGTGTCTATGTACAGTCCCTTATTGGGATCCCATGTCAGCCATGTCTGTGCAGCTGATATCATCGGCTGATGCACAGCGGCGCTCTCTGCGCGGTCTGCCGCCGCCTCTGCACGTTTAGCGTCATTGCCGGCGGTGGTGACCCAATCCGGCGCAGGGGCCGGCGGAGGCACCACAGGGGCGCCTAGGGCCCGGCTGGTGGCCGTATTGATAACAGCAGACTTGTAGATTACATCGTCAAGATACAGCCGTACCTCAAGCATGCCGGTGCCGGGCATGGCCAAGTCGGAGCTGTTAGGCAGCCATGTTATGACCTGCTCGCTGGAATTGACGATAACCGGATATACCTGGCCGTCCGGCCTGCGGAACACCACCGATACAGAGGCACCAGGCAGCTCCGCAAGCCAGCCCGAGACATCGATGTTCAGCTCCCGGCATAGGTTTTCGCCCATGCGGCCGATCTCCACGTAGCCGATGGGCGGATTACATATGTTGATGGTCAAAGTGAGCCTCCTATTTAATCAGCCCTAGCTTATTCTTCAGAATGCCTATGAGATTATTAAGCGCATAGAGATAGTTGTTGGCAGTTACAGACGTATACGACATGTTGTTCGAGCTGAGCGACAGCGTCTGCCGGGCTATCGGCGTCTGGCCATAAAAACCCAACGTGCCGGAGCTGCCGCATATGCGGCTCGCGCCGTCGCCGGTATATATTCCGTACCAAGGGACCGAGCTGGTGCCGAGATAATACGGATATGTACGAGACCCGGCGGTGTGAGGCACAAATGCCCGGCTGGAGTTAAGCTCGGCATAATTCGTTGTGCCCTGGTACAGACGGGACACCGTCGGGCTCCCCCACTTGAGCGCATAGTTTGACGTGCTGGCCTTGATCAACGCCTGTCCGACATTTCCGCCTGTCGGGATGTGGTTTTCAGGAGCATCTGCCCACTTTAGTGCATAGTTTGACGTGCCGTTTTTTACGAGCATTTGCCCGTCAGTTCCGCCAGCAGGTATCCGCTCAGTCGGAGCGTCAACCCACTTAAGCGCGCGGGAAACTGAACCGTTTTTCGCCAGCAGCTGGCCGTTGCTGCCGCCGTCTGGGATGTGGTCGACGGGAGCGTCAGTCCATTTGAGGGAATAATCGACCGATCCATCTTTAACAAGCATCTGGCCGCTGCTTCCTCCTGAAGGTATATAGTTCTTAGACGCTGCTGCCCACTCCACATCGAAGGGCTCATCCGTGCGCTTGGACAACAACTGCCCTTTTGTCCCTCCTGTGGGTATCCCCTTCATGTCAGCCCACTTTGAGGCGATACCCTCATTGCCGTCCTTGGTCAGCACTTGGCCATCACTTCCGCCGGCCGGCAGAATGGCATCGGCGTTGGGGTTGCCCACCGGATACTCGACGACATAGGTACCTGAGTCCTTGATTACGCGAACTCGCTGTCCGGGGGCAAAGATGCAGAACGAATTGCACTTATAATGCTTTTCCGACGCGGTCTCCTCGCCGTCGAATATCAGCGTTATGCCGTCATCGTAGATCTGGTCAATAGTCGCAAATGAGTACGAGAGATCTTCAGAGGCCTTATCGCTCATATCAACACCACCTGTCTGAGAGTGTGCGACATTGTCTGGCCTCCGGAGAGAGTCAGATACCAGCCGGTCTCCTGATAGATCCCGCTCAGCTCCGTCCGGCTTATGGCCACTACATCGCCCACGCCGTGCCCAGGCTCCGCCAGTGTCGTCACCGTGACAGTCTTGCTGGCAAGCATGCTCTCGAAAGCAAGGTGCTCAGCGTAGCGCTGCAGCTCATCCTGGGACGCTATATTGTCCAGCTGCACGACTGTGGGTATGCGCCGCCGGCGGCGCACGGTGGACAGCGCCGACATGGGATTGTCGTTGACTGCCGTCGCCGTCATCGGTTCCTCGAGATCCGGATTGGATACCGTGCAGATAAAGACGTTGGGCGCATCATAGATATCGAGCTCTGACTCACTGTCGGGCATCAGCACCGACAGCGGTGTCCCGTCCGTGTACGTGTGCGCGATACGCTCCGCGCTGGGCTCCTGGCGCGGCTGGAGCACGGCAGTGCCGCGGGCGTCGAACCAGATGTCGTTGTAGTTGATCTCAGCCAGCAGCGCATTGATAATAGTCAGGTAGGGTGTACCTATCGCCCAGTCCTCACGGTCGGTAGGGAGGGTCAGGGTGCTCGGCGTCTCCATGACCATGCCTATGCCGGCAGAGACGAGCAGCTGCTTGACCGCGTCGAGGTATTTTGTACCCGCGGACCAGTGCAGCAGCGTCTCGGTTTTGGCCTGCTGCAGCTTAACGCCGCGGTCATAGGCCTCCACGCGGTCGAGGTCCACGCCGTAGCCTTTCGAGGACGTTGTGACCGTGCCCGGCACAAACACGCCGATGGGCGTCTCCACGCCGTCGATTATGAGCACAGGCTGAAGTTCATCATTGGGGTAGTCGATCTCGCCGGTGTGGAGAAACACGCCGGCGAGACTTGTTTTGATAGCAGATGCCGAGTCGGCCATGACCGAAGGCGGGGACGACTGCGGGAACGGCAGAGAGCCGCTGCGCACACCGTCCCGCAGAATGTCCACCCGAGCCGATATATGCCTAATCATAGGTGACCTCCTCGACATAGTTGACCCGCTGTATCGAGAAGCTGAAGGAGTCGAAGAAGCGCGAGCTCTGCTTGTCCAAGGCCTCGAGCGCCCCGATGGCACAGTTGCCGCGCCGGTCTTTGACGCACACCAGAGAACCCTCTAACGCCTCCAGCTCTGCTGATTCTGCCGGAGACGCGAACGCGCATTGCACCGACATTGTGGCTGAAGTCCACTCAGATATCTCAGCGGACGGGTACTCGGCTCCGGGCAGATACTGATAGTTCACGGTGCGGCTCGTGTTGAGCGATGTGCGCCGGTCGGATGTATCGGCGTATCGCAGCCGCAGCCACTTTGCATTAGGCACCGGAGATATGTACACGGTGTCGCAGGTGGAGGCTGCTGTCACGGTGTTGGAGAGGCCATACTGGCCTGTGGCCGTGAACACTCCCCGCACTGCGTAAGTATGGCTGCCAGAGCAGTAATTGTCCGTATAGCTCTGCTCCGTGATTTTAGCGATGGGGCGTCCATCTCGCAGCACATAGTAGGCGTCATAGCCGCTCGATGTCCAGCGCAGGGACACCGCGATGCCGTCGGCTGCTGTCAGGGCGATAGGCTCTCCCGCGGAATTGCTTACCTGGACGGAGCAGGATCCCCACGGGCTCCAGAGGTTGTACTTGTTGCACACTCGGACCATTGCCGTATATGTGCCGTCCGGGAGGTAGTCGGGCAGCCGCCAACCCTTGGCCAGGCCGTAAACTATACCGCTGCTTATGTCGGCGACAACCGCCTCCCACGCCTGCTGATCCGTAGACTGCCAGGATATGCTCACCCGCGGGGCCCCGCCGCTTGTGACCTGCACCACAGGGGCCGGCGGAGCAGCCACAACGATGATTTCGACCGGGTCGCTCCAGTCGCCCGCGGTTCCGTCTGTGTTATACGTCCGGACGCGCCAGTAGACGGAGCCGGAGGGAAAGGTGTTGGCCGGGACGGTGCACTCCGTCGAGTCTCCAGTAACGTGACCCAGCGTCTGCCACGCCCCGTCCCCGGTGTGATACTGGAGGTCTGCGGCTGTCTGCTCCGTGCTCGTTGCGATGTTGTGCGTCCAGGAGAATGTGCAGGGCGCAGAGCCATCTACCATGGTGCTCACCGGCGATATCGGCACGGCCTCTGGCAGGGCTTCCACAGTGCTGAGCGTGTACCAGTCTGATGACAAAGTTTCGCCCGCGCTTGTTACAACGGTGACCTGCCACTCGATTTCATCCGATGTAAATGTATCCGCTGGGACGATACACTGCTGTGACGTACCGCAATCGATGCTGTATACCGTACTCGAACCAGAAGTCTTCCAGCGAAAAGCACCCGAGCTCTGGCCCATTTCTCCATAGCATACCTGGCCTTGGAGAATAGATACACGCCAGGAAAACAAAGATGGGGAATGTTTGGGAACATAGCCGCTCTGTGGGGATATGTCCAAAAGTTCGCTCTTGGCGTCCAAGTTATATGCGATCTCGAGATATGGAACGAAAGAACTGGCTGGGGTATATGCCATCAGCTCGGCGCTGAGGTCGGAGTCTGAACGGCCTCCCTCAACAACCATGCCGTATCTCAATGCGTTTAAAACCTCAGCACGATGGGTGCTGGGCGCGCCGCGAGAAATTCTCAGGCTCAACCACTTGGACGGGGATTCAGGAGTAAGGTCATCTCGTGAAGTCCAGAAATCGGCGATAACAGGCAGATCGTTGTATACCAGAGAAGGAAAGTCAGCGCTCTCAAAAAGGCCATATGCATATAGAGATGCGTACGAGTATTGGCCGTCAGACAGCGTTGTCGAGGCATAAATGCCTATACATGACATGCTCTCTATATGTTTGAACCACAGCGTTTCCGGAAGCTCTTGAAATTTGAGAAACAGGCAGCTCCTAAAACCTATGTCTCCGGATGCGAGGGAGACTGCAGGACTCGTTCTGTCATTTTTGTAAGGGTCGGACAGGCTCGTATACGTCCAGTCAGCCACTGGCAGCCGATATGTCGTCATTAATCAACCTCCTCTGCAGGCATCATTCGGGTTTTGCGCCTGCGGTCGCGGGCAAGGCGGGCTATGTCGCTCAGCTCAGATATCTCTCGCAGGCTCAGTGTGACATAGTACACATCGCCGGTGCTGCGGGCCGACTCCTGGGCGCTCTGGATGACGGAGCCGCGCGGCAGGAACACGCGCTCCGGGCCGTTCTCGCCGACCCAGGTCACGCCGCCGGGGAAGTTCCAGTCTCCGGAGGCGTTGTACATGGACTGGAATACGCGGCCGGAGGCACTGTCGCCGCCGAACAGTATTCCGCCTATAGCGCTCCAATCATCGCTGGCCCCGGCAAAATCCAGCGTCAGGATGTTTACTATTGAGGACAGCGTCAGCAGCACGACTTTGAGTGCGTCGGATATGGTCGCTATAACCCAAGCGATAGCATAAAATACTGGAGAACAGGCCACCAATACATCACCTAATACTTCAAAGGCAGGCGAAAGCGCAGTCACCAGTTCAAGCAAAGAGGCAAACACGGTCACCAGGCCGCTGTCGGCCAAGGCCTCCTCGATGCCTTTCACGCCCTCACCTGTCTCATCAAAAAAGGCTTGCAGCGCAGGGGTGAATTTGAGGGCCATAGCCTTCTCCCCAGCGTCCAGCCTCTCGTTGAAGCGGATCAGCGCATCATCCACACCTGCAAGCGCTTCAAGTTGTACGTCTGTAAGGACAGCGCCAACCTTTGAGGCCTCGTCGCAGAGAGCCTGAAAGGCATCCGTGCCCTGAACGATAAGAGGATTGAGGTCCTGGGCCGACCGGCCGAAGATCTCCATCGACACCGCGTCACGCTGGGTAACGTTCTCTATTTGGCCAAGGACGTCTATGACCTCCAGGAACACTTCCTGAGCATCACGGAGGCTGCCGTCGGCATTCATAACCTCGATGCCGAGCTGATTCCAGGTTGCTACAGCCGTCTCCGAGCCGCTCTGCACATCGGCCATGCTCTGGATCATTTTCGCCTGGGAGCTGGCCACAGTATCAAAGGACACGCCTATGAGGTCGCAGGCGTACTGATAGCGCTGTACGGCCTCAGTGGACAGGCCCGTCTGCATAGAGAGGTCCTGGATCTCACCGGCTGCCGCAGCCTGTGAGAGAGTAAGATCTGCAAGTGCTTTTTCGACCTCCACTATTACGGCCGTGGCAGCTGCAAAGCTGCCGATAAGCAGGGCCAGTCCGCCGTCGAGTGAGGTCATGGAGTTAAGCGCGTTCGTTGCGCCTTCCGGCAGGTTAACGCCTAGCTTGCCGGTCAGGTCGCTCAGAACATCTCCTAGGCCCTTGCTGCTCTCTGTGGTATCATTCAGTCCGCCATCGAACGTATCGAGCCCTGAGGATGCATCAGACAGAGCCTCAGTATTGGCCTGCAGCTGCTGCTCCATCTTGGCGAGCTCGGCCTCGGCGTTGTTCAGCGTAGTCTGCCAGCGCTTTGTGCGGTCGTCTGCCTCTCCGTAGCGGTCCGCACTGTCTTTCAGCGCAGCCTGCAGAGCCTCAACCTTCTCTTTCTGTGTGAGTATTTGCCGCGTGAGGACGTCGCTGCGGGCAGTGAGAGCGTCCACGCTGTCGGCGTTGGTAGCAAACTGGGCAGAGACCAGCTTCATCTCAGAGTTGAGAACCCTGAGTGAGGCGTTTATCTCAGATACAGCAGCCTTATATTCCTGTTCCCCATCGAGCTCGAATCTGGTCTTAATGGGCTGCGTGGCCACGCTTAACCACCTCCTCCGAGTAAATAGGCTGACAACGACTTCTGCGGCTTGTCCTCACGTTGCAGTGTCCTCCGGGGCGCGGCAGCCTGCAGCAGAGCCGCAACGCGCGCAGGTGTTGCGGTGCGCCAAAAGGACCTCTCGTCGAGCTTTAGGACGCTCATCCAGGCATACAGGTACCAGGCGAAGTCGATACTGCGCGACTCCGGCTCCGCCTGGTCAGTCAGTTTTTTTGGTCGTTCTCCTCTGTGGAGAGCTCTGTGTCGGCAGACATGGCTTTTCCCACCAGCCGCATGACAATCGCCTTGACCTCGTTCATCCGTGCGGGTGCGAGCATGCGCCCCACTTGGCGAGAGGTAAAGCGAACCTCTATCCCCTGCTCATCAGCGGAATCATTGAGCATGGCCGCGAGGAATTCCATCAGCGACCGGACGCCTGCCTTGCCCGACAGCGCCTCACTGATTTTTCCGTCAAAAGCCTCCTGGACATCGGCCAGGACATTCATGTTGCAGCAAAGCTGAAAGGTGTGACCGTCGAATTCAAACGGCACACGCTCTAGACGCATATCTATCATGACTGTTAGCCTCCGGTTGTCACGCCGAGTGCCCCGTCGACCCACTTCTTGGCGTTCTCGACAGTATCAACGGTCACTACGTCGACCAGGTTTTGCGTGGAGGAGTGGTCTGCCATGAACTCGCCAGTCGTCGTGGGCGTCTGGAATGTAAGGCTGTCGCCCTTTGTCTTGTACACCATAGCCGGAAGGCCGAATATGATGCGCCGCACAAACACACAGGTGTATTTGAGGGCGCCGTCTATCATGTCGGGAGCATAGAACGCGCAGCCCACAGCGGAAGGCTCGTCTGCGCCTGTGTAGGCAAGCCCGGTCGCGGCCGGCTCGAGATCGGAAACGGTTATCGAAGAATCCTTTGCTCCGAACATCATTTTCTGGGCTTCAGCTGGTATGTATTTGGTCGCGACACTCATAGTACCGCCGGTGATGAGCTTCATATATTCAGCCAGCACGCCCTCAGCATAGAGGCGGCCCTCAGCATATTTGAACTGCAGGTTCACATCCATGGCGTCACCGATAGAGGTGACGTCTGAGTATGAGATGGTCCCGCTTGTATTCTTGTACTTGCCGATTTTGATATATCTCAGGTCAAATGCAGGCATTATATCAGTCCTTTCTCGTGCAATATCGTGTTTGCCGCGTCCTCACAGGCGCGGATCATCTTCGGGGTCGCGGACAGGATGGCAGCGTTCCAGAAGTGCGAGCCCGGGATATATCCGTAGGCCTTTTTGCGCCCGTAGTTAAGGACGAATGCCTTGACCGCATTCTTTACGCCCTTCTCGTCCCTGCCCTTGACGGACATGGACACGCTGTGGACTCCGTCCTTTGTATCGACCCTTCTGTAGTAGGTGACATTGTCGCGCATGGCACCGGTATCAATATGCCCGGCGCGCACCAGGGCGCTCCGGGCCTCTTTAACAAATATCTCGGCGCCGGCGTACAGGATCTTCTTGGTGTTCTCCTCATCGTACAGGCCGTTGTCCTCGAGCTGTCGTATCAGCTCAGGCAAGGCGCTATCTGAATACTGAAAACTAGCCATAAAGCGCCCCCGCAGCTATGGCCGTCAGGCTCGCCTGGGACTGGCGCTTGTCGTCTGAGTACTGTACGGCATCCAGCGTGGCGATCCAGCCGGCAGCCTCGAGCGCAGCCTTCACCTTTTTCATCAGCGGCACATAACTCCCGCCGGTGAAGATGTCCACGGCATAGGCCACACCCGTCTCCGCCTCCACACCTTCGGCGTATATCTGCCCGGTCTGCCCTATGCACTGATAGGTCACAAAGGCGTCCTCAGTGCCTCTGTACGGAACCGAGGACACAGGCGCTCCAATGTCCGCAAGGGCTTCAGCTATCGGTATCATGCTCTGCCTCCTCAACCGGGAACACCGTCTCAGACAGTCTGAGCGACAGCAGCTGCACAGGCAGCCCGTCGGAGTTCTCTTTGCGCTGGATCTGCACTATGCGATACTGGTTCCCATCAACCAGGCAGAACTGCTCGGCGCTTATCGGAGCCGGCCACATCTCGGCGGCAATGTCCACGCGCTCACCGGCCTGCAGCGCGGCGTAGTATCGTGTCACGCCGACGGTGGATTCGCCGAAGTAATAGCTCCGACCCGGGCGCAGGCAGCGGGGCTCGGCCTCAGTATCAAGTGTGCAGACAGTCAGCACGCGGTCATAGATCATGCGCTGCCACCTGCCTGAGCGATCTTGCGGTCATTGAGCTCCGCCCGGATCATGCGGGGCATGCCCGAGGCGTCCGGGCTTGCCCGCCGGCGATATATCCAGGCGGCATACATGGAGAGCAGCGCGTCATCCTCAGGGGCGTCCGGATTGAGCCGGACGCCTTCTCTCGCTATCGCCGCATGAGCCATTGACAGGTAGTGGTCAAGCTGCACCTCCTGCTCAGGCGTGGGATGCAGCAGGCCGAGATCGGTCTGCAAAAGGATCCTCTGGTTTGCCGTAGGCGTCACTCGGCCCACCTCCTTTTAGTTAGCGGCGTCCGTGGCGAATGTTACGGTCTTTGTCGGCGCCGTGTTCGCATAGTTGAGCAGTACAAAGGCCTCTCCGCGCACAGGCTTACCGTCATAGCGCTGGGTACCCTTAAACACCGTGCAGTCGTCCAGGAACATGGGGATGTCCGAGTAAGCGATTTTCGCACCGCTCCGCTCGGCAATGACCTCCAGCGTCAGATATCCGCCCGCAATGTCGTTATCAGCCATGAACTCGAGCTCTACGATTTCGCCGCCAATAACCGGCATGACATTGGAAACACCGGACATAAGTGCTGCGGAGCTATTGAACTCAAGGCAGCGGCAGATGAGGTCCATATGGGTCTTTCTGTTCATGACCCACACAGGAGCACCAGTTGCGTAGTTAGGCTTCGCGGTTCCCAGAGCAGCCAACAGAGGCGAGAAGAACTCTTTACCGGTGCTTGCCGCCAGGTCAAGCATCAGAATGTTGGTGGTTGACAGGTTTGTAAAAGCACCCTGGTTCTTGCCCCACCATGCAGGCTGCGAATCGGCAGCCAGTCGCGTGACAAAGCCCACGGGCATTTTTGTTCCGGTACCGTACACGATTGCCTTATCAAGTGCAAGCCCTATAGCCTGCCCAAGATAGTCAATGATTGTGGCCAGAAGCTGGAGATCCGAGTCATCCTCAAGGCTGCTGTTAGGCACGGACACATAGCCGCCAACTTTGTATTCATCCAGTTCTACCTGTGTAAAGGTTATGGTGAGCTCATTGACAGCACCAACCGCCTCCGTCCATATCCCTTCCGGGATTGCTCCGGCAACGTTTTGACGTCCTTTCCCGGATATCGGGCGAAGCGTAACAAACCTAATCAGCTTTGAATAGCGATCAACGCCGTCGCGCAGCACGCCCATCAGAATGTCGGGAACACCGAGCTCGGCGCCGGTCACGGAGGATGCAGCGCGGCGAAAGCCGCGGACACGAGTCAGGAACTCTTTTACGTCCTCTCGGGTAACAAGCGCCGTGCGCTGTTCAGGGGTCTCGCCCAGGGCACGTATCGCCCTGGTGTTGGTCGATATATTCGCCACAGAATCACTCCTTTTCTTCACATCTGCGCCGGGCTCGGCGCTTCTTGCGGCCTTGCCGGCCGCTTCGATTTCTGCAATCTGCCTCTCCAGCTCGGCGATCTCGCCTGATATGCGGGTCTGCTCGCTCGCGTTGGTTTCCCGCGTCTGCTCGAATTCGCTTACAAGCGTTTCCACGACTTCGCGCTCCTCATCAGTCGCGGCCTCGTTTATCGCCTGTTCAAGCTCCGCCTCGCGAGCCTCGAAGCTGGATGCGGCGGTACGCAGCTGATCCAGCTCGGCCTGCAGGGGCTCGATCCTCTTGCGGAGAACGAGTACTTTAAGTGCCATTGCTACCTCCTAATCTTCGTCTCATTTCAGCGCGCCAAAGCTCCAGGCGGCGCCGGTTGATGGTCTCCAGGTCCCTGCGCCTGGCTTCTATGCCAGTGTCCTCATACGCCGGGAACGTGCAGGGGCTGACCTCGTAGAGAGGGCTGATCTTCTCTATCTCCCAGCGGCATTTGCCGTCACCCAGCTCGATAAACCGCTCGGACTCAATTTCAAATCCAATCGAACACTGGCTCACGTCTCCGCGCTTAACGCGGGCATAGAGGTCCATCGCCGCTCTGTCTTCCTGATTGATGGTGATGCGCCCCCACAGGCCTCTGGAGTCCTGCTTCAGGGTCATGGTGCCGGCGCGGGTGCGGCCAAGGACGAGGTCTGTATTGTGGTTTACCAGCGCTCGCACGTCACCGGATACAGATTCGTCAAAAGCGCCGGGCAGTATAATCTCCGTTGCACCCGGCCAAAACTCGTAAGGGCTGTTGAAAACGGCAAAGTATCCCTCGATATAGAGTTCAACTCCCTCCTCGCGCGTGGAATACTCGACCGGCAGGCAGCGGCGTTCCATGTTAGTTCTATTGGCTGCGGGCATATCAGTCCTCCTCACTTTGCAGCTTTTTCTGATTGCCGATCATGCCGGCGGGGATATAGTTCTCCAGGATAACGCGCTCATCCAGGCCGGGCTCCGGCGGCAGGTCAAGCCAGTCGCGGACCTCGTTACCCGTCATTATGCCGCGGACATACTGATCATCGCCGACCGAGGCTAGTGTCTTGAGGTCGTAGGCATACAACCGGCGGGTATTGAACTTCCAGTACCAGCGCTCGGAGATCAGGAGCTTCTTTGTAAGCTCCTGTGCGATGCCGTTCGCTATTGGCTGGGCAGTCGTGCGGATAAAGTTGTTGTACGCAGCCTCGCTGTACTCCCCCACGCCGAGGAAATACGGCGGCACCCGTATTGCAGCCGCGACGCAGCGCTTGTCCATCTCCACGCTGGACGATATCGCAATGTCGGCCAGGGACAGCGGTTTGACCGTGACAACGTCCATGAGCTCCGCGGGGATCATCCAGGGCTCGCCGGCGCGCTGCGTCTGTATGTACTCATGCATCAGCTTCTCGCGGCCAGACGGATCTCTTAGTTCCTCGGAATTGGAGTCCACCTTGATGATCACGCTCGGCATCCAACGTGAGGACATAAAGGCGTTTGTGGTCGCCGCGGCCTGACGCAGATTCTTAAGTACCTCGCGCAGCTGCACGCGCGGGCCTCTGCCCCGCCACGGCGCAGCCGGATCCGGATGCAGCCGGAAGTGCAGTACATTATCAGGCGCAAACATCTGGCCTCGCCATTGGATGGAATAGCTCAGGCCGTTGTCCTGCGGCAGCGTCGTCGCGCCCGGCATGGGCAGCAGCTCCTCTATCCGGCCGTTACGGGAAGCAGGAAGGACGAAGGCGTTGCCGTCCCCGGATGTGAACATCGTGGTCACTATCCAGCTGACCCAGGTCTGGCGTGTCCCCAGACTGTACGGAGTGATATCGATCATGCGCGACAGCTCGTTTTTGAGCCGCTTGTCGCCCTCGTCGGTGTTCTCCATGAGCCATATTGTGGCGTCGGATATGATATCGGCCACCATGCCGACGGCATTGGCAACGTCCGGCGAGTCGATGAGCCTCGAATATCCGGGTACAGTGAGGTCCGATTCTGTGTCGGCCAGCGTTATCCATCGCGGCACGGTCGACAGCGGGGCATCCCGCGAGCGCGGGACCGGCTTAACTCGCAATTAATCACCCTCCTTCTGAGCGCCGAACCAGCCGGCGCCTTTCTTTTTGGCTTCGAGATCTATGAGATAGGTGCAGGCTGCGAACACTGCGCAGTCGAACACGTCTATGCGCAGATTCGGAGCCAGCTTGTCGTAATACGTCACGTCATCAGCCTTGTCGACGCCGTGGACGTTCTGGACGCAGTATTCAAACGGCTCAGCGTGGCAGTAATACAGCGTGCCGGCCTTGGCAGAGTTCATGAGGTAGTGGAACCCCTCATTCTTGAGCAGAGCCGTCTGCGGCTGGTCACGGACGGTAAAGTGCGCCGCCTTCATGCCGATGTAATACTCGCGGCAGAATTTGCGGTCATGTCCCACCCGGCGCACCTTGAAACCGCGCGTGCGCATGTCCGTGAACCACCGGACCACGTCGGCGTGATTTGTGACCTTGTCGTTTGTCATGTCCAGCCAGTGGTCGTCGAGCCAGCCGAACAGAGGTATCTGATCCCGCTCTGCCTTTACGAGCGCAGCCGGACGCGGGAACCAGCAGTGAGGGACGATGATGTCCACGCCCTGGTAGTGGCCGAACAGGCACGCTGCGGTGAGGTCATGCAGCTTTGAGAGGTCGGCGCCGCCGTACCACTCGACCGGCAGCCTGGCAAGATGGTCAAGCGTCCAGTCATACTTGGCGTCAGACGCACGCCACTCCTCGATGTCGAAATACGCACGCAGCGACTGGATAAAGACATTGAGGCTCTTGGTCAGGAACTCCGGTCTCATCTGGGGATCCTCGCGGGCAAGCTGCGCGTCGGCGATCATGTCCGCCGGGCGGATGCTCGCGCCCCAGCCCGGATTACAGGCCTGCATGACAGCCGGGTCATCATAGTCTACTTCGCCGTTCGCGCCCTGCTCGGCCGCGGCTATGAATACGAAGGTGCGGTCAGCTATGTCCCCAGTCACGGTGCCGTCGAGGATCTTCCGGCAGAAGTCCACGCGCTGCGCACAGAAGCCGAGCTCCAGCGAGCCGGCAGTCGAGATTCCGATGACTAATTTGTTGGAGTACGCCTTGGTCGCGTCCTTGAGCACCTGGTACTGCTTGGCGCTCTTGTAGGTATGCATCTCGTCGGCAATGATGACGTTGGCGTTGAACGAGTCCTGACGGTCGGGCGACGTAGCCAGGGCATTGATAGAGATATACCCGTCTCCGACATCGCCCGATATGCTGTGCTCATTGTTGCTGCCTATGATCCGCAGCCCGTTGTCGGGATCCTCGTCTACGGATATGCCGAGACGCTTCACGTTGAATTTGAGGAAGTCAAAGCCCTCCAGGGCCTGCTTCAGCGCGCCGCCGACCTCATACACCTTTGAGCCCGACATCCGGTAATAGAGGGCAAAGGCCCAGGCCAGCGCCGCGGCGAAGGTGGTCTTGACGTTCTTGCGCGGGACAAATATCAGGGCCTCAACATATCGCCGCAGCTGTGTGCCCGGCTGATAAAAGCCCATGATGTTGTAAACGCAGAACTTGTGATACGGCAACAGCTCGAAGGGACGTCCGCGCATGGGCAAGCCCTCAAGATCTTCGCCCTGCTGGTGGCAGATCGTAGTCTCGATGAGCGCGATTATCAGGTTGGCCTCTTCCGCCCGGAAGTCCCAGCGCCCCGTGTCCAAATCGGACACATATCTGGCGCAGGCCTGGCGGATCTCTGTGCAGGCGGGGACTTCGCCGGACAGGACGCCCTCAACATAGGCGTCGACGGCCGCCTGGTAGTCTGCCGCTTTGGCAATCGCCGTTTCCCTGGCCGTATCCAGCAGCGCCTCTATCGGGCTTCCCGACGAGGTATTTGCTTCAACAGCGCTTCTGGCCTTTTTCAGCCCCGCGGGAGTCAGGCCCAGCTGAGTGCGCAATGCCAGGACATCCGCACGCAGCTTCTCGACGGCCGACCAGTACGGGTCTTTCGCCATGTACTCGGCTCCGGCCTTGTTGGTCATGCGAGCCACCATCCGGCCGCCCTGCTTGCGCCATTCCTTTTCCGCTCTGGAGAGCTGGCGTTCAGTCTTGGCCAGGGCCTTGATGGTCGGCTCGTATATCTCGTTGTAGGTGTCCACGGTGCGCATGGCGTCGCGGATCATGTCCTCTCTGGCCAATTCACCGCCTCCGGTCCATTCGCGCGGGCGCGTCGTTCACGGGCGCTGCCCGCGCGCAAGTTCTTGTTTCCGTTTCTCCTGAGCATCGAATTTTACCCCCCTCGATTTTTTTGTCCGCTGTCGGAAGAAGTCCCGGCCCCAGTGATCAAGGGCAAAGATTTTCAGTCTCAGGGGGTGGGGGGGATAGTCCGGCGGCGCCATGACTCGCCGAGCGCTGAGAGACTGCCGTCGTCGTTGTGCATCGCGCGGTGCGCCTCAGCCGACAGGCTCAGGAGGTTCCAGTCAGCCCAGGCATATTCGGGCCAATCCTCGGCCGGCCAGATGTGGTGAACGACAGTAGCCTCAACGTTGCGTCCATAGCGCCGCGCCTCGCGGCAGCGGTACCCGTCACGGCGCAGGATGCGCGGTCTGACATAGGCACGCCATCGTCGGCTCTCGTATCCGTCCCACATTCAGCACACCTCCCGGCGGCAAACAAAAAGCGCCTGCCTCCGACACATGGTCGAAGTCAGGCACTGGCACTTTGGCACTGGCACTCGCCGTCTGAAATTGTCACGAGAAGCCGGAGCTTACACTTGCGGCACCATACCGGCAACTGCACCGCCTGAGTATCCGGCAGTATTACCTGGTCTGTGCGGGTGTCGCATATCGGGCAGACGATTCGTCCTCCTCGCACTTCCAGTTTACCCAGTGCACCTAAATGCGTCAAGCGTTTTCGTGTACCTTCCGTCATTTTCTCGTACCTCCCGCCTAAAGATATACACAGCCCCAAGTCAGAAAAAAATAATAGCTATTCGATTTTTCGGCGTTTGCGAGCAGGCTCTGGCCGCGGCTCGGGCAGCAGATACGATATATATGTGTAGCAGCCGTATCCATTCTGCCGCTCGTCTCGGTCCAGGATCACAGCACCCGGCGGCGCTGTGATAGTCACATTGTCGTCGACCAGCTGCGACTCCCGCACAGGCTTGGCAAGGTTGCGGGATCCGACATAGCCTTTATCACCGACCGCAATTACCTTTGAATCAGAGTCCGGGTTGCGCTCTCGTACCATGTACTGCGCGATCTCCATGAAATCATCGCGGCCGTAGTGCTCGCTGTCCGAGAGCTGGGAAATCTCTATATTGTCGCCCCAATCCCAAAGTGAGCGAATCAGCTCATAGTCCTCCCGGCCGGAAGTGGCATTGATGACCATGTGGAAATGATACCTCCTGGAGCCGTCGTCCTGGAGCTCATGTATCGCATAAACGTAGCGCAGCTCCTCCCCATCCGCACGCCGCCGAGCCCGTAACCTATCCATGAATCGGGCCATGACCTTCTTGCAGGCCTTGCGGTTTGGAGGCAGGTGAGCGTCATCAAAGCCGAGGGTGATCCACAGGTCGCGCCTTTTGAAATTGGCGCAGAGCAGCAGCTGCAGCTGCTTCCACATCGCTTTGAAGTTCAGCTTCTGTCTGGCCGCGCTGCTGCACTTGGCTTTCTCCGCACGCTCTCTTGGAGAGTCCGCCGCCATGGCCTGGGTATAGCACACGCCGTACACGAGCCGACCGGCTGTCACCGTGATGAGGCGTTTAGTCTTTGCCATGGCGGCCGCCCCCCTTTACGCGCGAAGGCGAGGCCGCAGCCTCGCCTTCCCTTTTCTGTTGTTCCCGAGACTGCCGAAACGAGCAGCCTTCCGGCCCGGCCGATCCCCTGGCTACGCACCAAGGGTGGTTGAGGATGTCGCACACGGCGCTGCCGCCCGGCAGCAGGCGAAATGATTTACAGTCAACGTTCCGCCCGTCGGCGTCTGACGCAAGCCTAAACTTTATCCTTGGCACCGATTTCCCTCCTGTCTTCAACAGATTTTCGTATACGCACGGCATATGAGTATCCATCCCGAGACCGCCCGCAGCAGGCACAGCGGATTCTGCTCAGGGGTTTATCCGCGTCGAGCTCGGTCACTTCCTCAAACTTTGGGCTGCAAGCCACGCACAGCGTAATATGCCGCTCAGCATTCACAAGGCAGTCTCCCCTTCCAATTTGCCGACGTTCGGTATGTAATGATTATTGCCATCACCGCCGCCGCAGCTCCGGCATAGCCCGTCCATGAGCGTATGCGCATGTACCCGCAAAGCGGCACATCGAGCCAGCAGCACGCGGTCCAGCCGACAAGTTCAGACCACATCGCCCAAAACAGACGGTCAATGCTAGTCATTTACGCAGTTTGTCCTCCTCTACAGCAATCAATAATCTGGCGCTGAACATTATAGCGCCTTGTTTTCCAGCGTTTCTTTCAGAGAAAACGATGTGCCCTTTTGCCTCGCGCAAAACAGAATCCGTCAACATATATCTGATGAATTGTGGAGTTCTCAAAAGTCCCTCGTTTTCCTGAAATACTTCAAATATCTCTCCCTTCCTCGCTTTTCTCAGGTTTCTTTCAGCTCTCGCACCATTCTGGCAGGTTTGCGCGCACGAGGGCCTCTGCGAAGGGCGGCGGCACGGCGTTGCCGCAGCGGGCGATCTGCTTAGACTTCGGATAATTCCGCCCGGTGTAGTCCCGGTCGATGATGTAGTAGTCCGGGAAGCCGTTGGCACGATACAGTTCCCTCGGTATCAGCATGCGCAGGCCAATATCGGCTATGAAATACCACGCGCCGCCAAGCTCAAGCAGCAGCACCTCGTCATCCGCCAGCGCGTACCCGCAGTAAATATTGAGCAGTCCGCGAATCTTCGGCCAGTTGTGCAGTTCTGCGCCCGGCTCCGCTTTCCGCACCTCTGTCGTGACCACGCCATGATGACCTCCGCCCGCGGTGATGGTCTGCACCGGCTCGGAGACCGCTCCGCCTAGGTTTGTGCCCTTCATCTTGACCAGGCTTGCAAGCGTCAGGCCTGCGCGGTCTCGCGCTGTAACAGTGCGCAGAGGGGCCGTCACGTCCTGCCCATGGCGCTCAGCGCCGTAATATGCAGTCAGCGATGCCGCCGCCAGCCCGTAACGGTTGGCGGCGTCTATTGTCATCAGTGGCTCTGTCACGTTCTGCCCCCGGACATGCTCGTGCCGCTCCGTGTGATACTGGATGATGTAGGGCTGGCAAACTCCGTGCTTGCCTGCGCCCACCGCTGTTGGCAGTGGCCTACCCATGTCATGCACGCGCGGCAGCTGTCCCGGTGCCTCTCCGTACCCCACTGGAACAATAAACGGTGCCGACAACCTAATCACAAACTTGTCCACGCCGCGGATGACACGCCGCATGGTGTTTGGGCTGAGTGGTCGCTGTGCGGTGAGGCCGTACTTATCACGCACTTCCTTCCGCGTGTCAAAGATGGACGGGCATGGCAGCGACCAGTCAATGATTTCCGCCGCGCTCCTCCACGGCTTTCTCAGCCCCGCCTTCGCCTCCGGGCTGTCAGCCGGCGCGTGGGTAGGCTCCGGCCACGCGATGGGCCGCCCGTCGCAGCGGGCAATGAGAAAAAACCGCTTGCGCGTTGTTGGCGCGCCATAGTCCGCAGCCACCAGCTCGCGCCACTCGACGTCATACCCCAAGTCCCGGAGCTGCCCCAGCCACTTTGTGAATGTCTGTCCGGCCTTTGATTTTACCGGGCGTCCACGACGCACCGGTCCCCAGGTCTGGAACTCCTCCACGTTCTCCAGGATGATCACCCGCGGCCGCACCGTTCCCGCCCAGCGCAGGACGATCCAGGCGAGGCCCCTGATGTTCTTGTCCACGGGCTTCCCGCCCTTGGCTTTGGAGAAATGCTTGCAATCCGGGGAGGCCCACAGCAGGCCCACCGGCCTGCCGGCGCAGACCTCCACGGGATCGACATCCCACACGCTGGCCTGAATGTGCTCAGTGTGCGGGTGATTCGTCTTGTGCATGAGTATCGCGCCCGGGTCGTGGTTGATAGCGATATCGACCGGCCGCCCGGTTGCCAGCTCAATGCCCGTAGACGCTCCGCCGCCTCCGGCAAAGCTGTCGACTATAAGCTCGTCCATTATTGTGACCTCATCTGCACGGCCTTATCCCGCACGAGCTTGTCTATGACTCGGCCGGGTTCGCGGTAGCCGCAGAGCCGGGTGAGCTCTCGGATGTGCCAGGCAGTTTGAGGGGTGACGCGGATGATCAGCCGCACCAGGCGTTTATTCTTCGGCATTGGCTTCCTCCTCGGCGGGAGCTGCGTACAGCGGGCAATTTGCCCTGACCGTTTCTCCCGGCTTTGCTGCCGACCCGCACCATTGTTTTTTTACACAGTTGTTGCAGTTCCCCTTTGACATCAAATCGTCGAATGATTCTCTGTATAGCTCAGCGCTGTCGTAAGCCTGGGCTATCAGCCAGCACGGGTCAATAAACCTGTGAAGTCCGCATTTTTCAAGCTCTTGAGCTGCCTCGCGGGTCTGTCCCATCTGTTCATAACACAGTTCGAGCAAGACACAGTCACTAATTTGTGCGATGGTCGGGAACGGATATCCGTAGGGAACAAGCTCACCTCGTATGTGATCCACGCCGCATACGGCCCATTTTTCACCCGACGGCACATGCAGCACGATGTCATTCGGCATTATCGTCGTCCGCTTTGCAGCTGACCGAGCTGACAGTGACTGTATGAGGTCAACTGCGTCGCGGATTATGGCGCAGCCGTGGAGGCTGCAGTTGTGCTCACGCCCACAGCCAAGGCAGCGATGCGCGTCCTGCACCGATATGCGCTTCAAGTCTGAAATCACCTGCTCGCATCTTTCTGCGGTAACATCCATATTCGTCCTCCAATTCAAGTCTTTGCATCTGCCCACTTACAGCTTGCACAATCTGTCGGCACCCGTCCCAGCAGAGCATTTACGCAGAGGCCGGTCATCTCCGAAAGGTCCAGCATATCTTCAAGGCTGCAGACTTCAGGCGACCATATATGTCCCGAGCCGTCCGGCAATCCGGATATGAAGAATTGTATATCTTCTTCTAATTCACAAAGGGTATCGGCGACCTCACTAATTGTGACGCCTGCCTCAGAGCACGCATCGACAAGATGTTTCCACTGCGAAGAAGCCAGTTTATGTGCAGCTGTAGGACGGACGGGCCTTTCATCCGCTTCCGGCTCCTCTCTGGGGCTTGTTTCATGGCTTTGACCTGCAGGAGCGTCCGCTTCCCTGCCAAGCTCAGACGCGATAGCGGTCACAGATTGTGCAGTAGGATTGCCTTTAGCCTTGTTTCTGACACTTGCCTGCTGCTCCTGAGGCAGCCGGGCGAGTTCATATGCCGCCGACTCGGAGAGGCTGCCGGCCTCGAATGCTTCCATCCACTCCGGGGAGAGATTCTTGCGTATGACATCCAACCGCGCCAGGCGGGATGCCGATATCTGCATTGCCTCGGCCACGGCGTCGCGCAGTCGCCCTGGGATCTCCACGCCTTGGTTTTTCAGTTCGGCAAGCAGCTCTCTGTAGCGCTCCGCCTGGCGCATCGTGTCCGCCGACGACATGACCCTCGTCGCACGGTTGGCCTCGATCAGCAGCAGTTCCTCCAGGATATCTGATGCGGGCTCTCTGACAATGGCCGGCACTCGGGCCCAGCGCTCCGGCTCGGCCTTCGCCAGCTCGCAAATAGCAAGGAACCGGCGGTGCCCGGATATTATGCGGTAGTCTCCGCTGCCGTCGCGCACCGGCCTGACGATTATCGGCTCGATAAGGCCATTGAGCGCGATGCTGTCCGCGAGCTCGTCTGTGTTACTCGTATCATAAAAGTTTTTCTCATTCAGCAGCAGTCGCTCCCGAGGGATGAAGGATATGGCTGTCGCCTCGGTGTCCAATTTGGACACGTCCTCAGGCTTTATGTAATCAGATACTGAAAACGGCTTCTTCGCCATTAAGCACCCGCCCCCTCAAGGTATTCTGCGACCAGAGCGCGATAGTCGCGGCCGGCGGAGCTATAGCGGCTGTACTCATTGAGGGGCTGCCGTGCAAATGTGCTCTCGTCGACCTTGTCGCTGCGCCGGATGACCGTGCGGAACACGGGAACACCGGAGCCTCGGAGCAGCGCTTCGCCCTGAACGACCGCCGGACTGTTGTGCCACATCGTGACCAGGATGCCAGCAGTGCGAATGCCCGGACATATCCCCCGCACTCCGGAGATCTGCGTGAGCAGCTCACGCATACCAGACACGGAAAAGGCGTCGACCTTGACGGGGATTATAACGTCGTCCGACGCCGCAATCGCCGCGACGCTGGCGGCCGTGAAGGACGGCGGGCAGTCGATGAACACCACGTCGTATGCGGTGGCCTCGCCCGAAGTCCTGGCGTCCTCGTCGATGACGTTCAGGAAATCGCGCAGTCTGCCGGCCCCTACGCCCTTACTGACGCTGGCGATGTCAGCGGTGATAAGCGATATATCCGACGGCACGATATCGACGCCCTCGTGCGCCGTGCAGTAGATGCAGTCGTAAGGGTCATCCGCAAGCCCGTCCATTATGCAGGCGATCGTATTCGCGTCCTCGCTGATGCCGTAGAACCGCGTGGCATTGGCCTGCGGATCTGCATCTATCACGAGTACCTTTTTCCCGTAATCCTCGGCCAGAATTGCAGCCATGTTTACGGCGGTGACGGTTTTACCGACGCCGCCTTTTAGATTTACGATGGATATTGTTTTCATTCGTCTGTATCGTCCTTTCCTGGGCGTTGCCGCGCCCGATAAGATAAGATTCTCGAAATGCCCTGCCGCGAGGCATATCGAACTGCACTGTGTAATACCTGCGGGCTGGGTGTATGTAGATTACTCGCCCCTGAACTGGCGGTGATATATGCCCCCCATAATACGGCACGCAGCGTACTTCATCCCCTACTCGCACTATTACCTCCTAAAACGGCAGCTCCATTTGCTGCTCCTCCGGCGTTGCCGGTTTAATGTGCGTTTTCGACTTGTACTGATAACCGGCCCCTTTATACACGAACTTCATGTTTTTCGGATAAAACCCGAGTCTAAAATGCCCTAATTCACCGTCCTTGTTCTTTGCGACATTAAGAGTGCGATTCCCGGATGGGTTTTCCTCGTCCTCAAGGTACAAGAGCATGACTATATCCGCATCCTGCTCTATCTGCCCTGATTCCCTCAGGCTCGCCAGTGTCGGCGCACTCCGGCGGCCCTTCTCGGGTCTACTGAGCTGCGAGAGCGCAACGACCGTTATCCCCGTATCCCGGCCCAGCTGCTTGAGTGCAAGAGAGATGTTTGTGATTTTCTCATACCGATCCCGTCCTGACGAATTAAGCAGCTGCAGATAATCTATGAATATCACGTCATAGCGCCGTGAAAGGGAAACCGCCCTGATATCCATAACCGACATTCCAGATGCCTCAATGACGTCGAGCTGGATTAAGTCGCTTTTTTCTTCAAGAGCTGAAACTGCGCCCAGTTCCGCATCGCTGAGACGGTTCGATTTGATTGAATCAAAATCGAGGCCCGCCGCATATGCAGCCATGCGATCATAGAGCTTGCGGTCACTGGTTTCGAGTGAAAAGATTCCTACCTTCTTTTTTGTGGCCATTTCATATGCAAACTGTGCAGCAAGCATTGTTTTGCCAGAGCTGGGATATCCACCGAGAATAATGAGGTCTCCCTGCTCTGCAAACAGGTTCTCATCAAGAGGGCGGAAATGCCATCTCAAGTAGGCTGGCGATATATGTTCGGATTGGCGCTTGTAAAAGTCACTTATGCCTTCTGAAAATGACGTTATTCTCAGTTGGCTTCGGTTTGAGAGCAGGAGCGAGAGCTTCTCGGCCTCGCTTTTAGCCTCGTCCAAATCGGCTGCACCGTACACGCTCAGGGCTGCAGTTTTCAGTTTTTCTAACTGCGTGCCATCACGGACAATCTCGGCATATGCCTCCCAGTTAGCTGCCGTGGGGGTAGCAATCATGAGTTCCTTCAGCAGCTGCTCGTACTCATTCCCAACCTCGGCAAGTACTGTGACCGGATCAACCGGTTTGCCGCGAGAGAATAGCCGGCATATTCCCGCATATACGTTGCCAAGCGCGCCGGGACCGAAGTCCTCCTGTGTCAGCTGCTGAACAACATCTACAACGATCTGTGGGCTAATGAGGATTGAGCCCAACACGGACTGGCGGGCCTTTGTGAGCATTTCATTGGTCACCACTCCTGCGTCCGCTCCCCTCCGCCATGGCTTCGCTGGCAATGCGCTCCGGGTATTTTTGAGTAATCGTCGTTCCAAGGCTCGCTGTTCAGCCATGTGGAGGCACGAGGGATTATGCCTCGTGCCCATTGCTCGCTGCGCATATCCTTCTCCAGCGTCCGTGCCATGAGTACTAATAATGCATCATCCGGCTTGAGCTTGTCCCACGCCCTAACAGCCGCTTTTCGCCCGGCGCCGTTCGGATATGCTTTCCAGAATTTATCAAAGCGTTCGGGTTTCCATGTGGGTGTTGATACCGTGCGTCCGCCCTTTTTGGAGCCGGCACGCGCATTTCCCCCCTCTGGGGGGGCTATAGGGGGGTTAGTATTATCATGTATATATAATCTACTACTATTAGGGTGGACATTTTTGTCTAGACCCCCCTCGACAATTTTGTCTAGACCCCCCGGGGGGGTGTAGACATTTTTGTCTATACCCCCTCTGCCGGGGAAAAACGCGCCGGCGTATATCCGGCGCTCTCTTCCATTGTCATTAGTTGCCATTTCACAGCGTATAAACCCAGCGCTCTCCATCTGAGTTATCATCCTGCTGATGGTCCGCTCCGACACGCCGAGGACACCTGCAAAATAGTTGTTAGTCGCCCAGCAGTAACCGTCCTCGCCTATGAGTGCTGAGAGCTCTGCGTAAAATAACTTAGCGGTGGATGACAGCTCCTCGGAGTATCTCACCTCAGAGGGCAGCTGTGCCCAGTAACTGCGCCTGATCTCTGGCATGGTACACACTCCCCTCTTGCATTTTACGAGATATCGGATATAATGGATTTACATTCGTCTGTGTCTCTGGCATGGACTGCGTCGTACCGGTTGCCGCCGGTGCGGCGCTTTTTTTGTTCTTGCTCATAGTTCACACCACTTTCATTCCCGGATAGTACTCCGGTATATCGGCCACTCCAATGCGAGGGCGGCCGGGGCCGCGCTTGCGCTGCTGCATGGGCTGCGCTGTCGCGGTGGTCGCAGGCTGGACTGCCGCCGACATGGCTGGGACATAACGGATCGCGTTCTGCTTGACGGATTCCAGGTATGCCTCTACATCCGCTTCGGAGAATCGCATGGTCGAGCCCATGACGTAGTAGACGCCGATGCGACGGGTCTTGGCCAGGCGATAGACCGTTGACTCAGAGACACCGAGCCTCTCAGTCACTTCCTTCTTGGTCAGCATGCTTTACCTCCTTTGCAAATTTGAGCGACATGGCAGCCTGAATAATGTCATCAAGCTCGTCCATGATATCGTCATACGCTTCGCGCTCCTGTGCATCGATCTTCCCGTCCTCGGCGATCTCAATCAGGTCGTCGAGGCGCTCCTTCCGGCCGAAGTCCCGCAGCCTGCGCAGCAGCGACAGCACGGCCTGCGGCAGCTCCGTGACCTGAATGTCAGGGATAATGCCGGGAGCTCCGAGGCTGTCGACAAGGTACCAGTATGCAAGCACCTGCTGCCCTGTGACGTCCACCATACGGACAACGGCCTCGCTCGATATCTGCTGCTCGCCGAGCTCCCAGGCCGCCACGGTGCGGACAGAATAGCCGAGAGCCTCCGCCCAGCGCTCCTGTGTCATGCCTGCAATGCCTCTGCCGATTCGCGCGATATTTCTGCGGTCACGGCTCATTGTGTCATGCCTCCTTTCGGCATATGCTGGGTTCATCATCGTACAGCATGATCGTGTCTCCATAGGCTGCCATGTCATACAGGTCGTCTATCGTACAGCCGAGAATGGCAGCAATAATCGGCAGCTTGTCTGCGGATGGGAACGATATACCAACCTCCCACTGACGCGCAGAAGCTATCGACACATCACAACGGCATGCGAATTCGGTCAGCGTCATACCGCGTGCCTTTCGTAGGGTTCGTATGTTCATCCGTGGTTTTGCCATTATTTTGTCCCTCCCCTCTTGCCTCACGTCTATCCCGCGTGTTATGATAGGCGCAAGGTTAAGTTTGTGACTTAAACTATAATCCGTAAATACGGAACTGTCAAGGCTAATGCGCCGTAATTACGGAATATCGTGCTTTTACACAATTTGCTTCCTTTCACACATTAAAAAGGAATTTATGCAATATGGACAAGGACTTGCTGATTCAAAATGTAATACACTTTTGTACTCTCAAAAAAGAGTACCCAACCAAAGCTTGTGAAGCTGCGGGCGTTGGAAAGAGCTTTGTGTCTGATGTTAGAAGAGGACAAGTCCCGTCTGTAGAGAAAGTTCAAATGCTGGCAGACTACCTCGGCGTCACAACGTCGCAGTTGCTGGGGGAAGAAACAAAAAAAGAGCCCGACGGCGAGAATGCCGTCGAGCTCCCTGATCCTCTTGATGCGCAGCTTATGGACCTGTTACGCCGGGCTGATCCTGAGACGAAGTCTGCGATGCTTGTTCTTCTACAGCAGCGGAAAAAAGACGAATAAACTCACGTTTTTCATCGTCCGACAGTGTGGCAAACAGTGCAATGATTTGGTCATCCAGATCAGTGGGCATTGTTCCGGCTCCTTTCTGACGCGGATCCGTGCCATATTGGTACCAAAGTGAGTATAGCATAATATTACAGCCTTTGCATTATGTGGAGGTGTGGTAAATGGAGAAGGCCAAAAACATTGTCCTCGTGGTCTGCGGTATTATGCTGTTCTTTGGTTCGCAGGCGGCATACGGAACATGGCTGTACTTATTTGCGTGGGCCGCCGGAGTCGGCATGCTTATCTTCGGTATCTATGGCTTGGCAAAAAATCGCAAGCGTGAAAATGCAAATAAATATACAGAACACAAAGCTCAAGAAAACCCTACAGTTAAGAGCGAACCAGTTGTTCAGAGCAGGCGAGCAAACGACTTTCTTTACAGAGAGTACAAAGTGGTCGGTGTTACTTTTGACACTGACGGCGTGTCGCGGCAAGAGCTGCTCGAGAAGATTGATTGCCACGCTCCGCCTTTCTCCGGAGAACTTCGCTATGGTCTAGTTCCCTATGATTTTGAAGGAGAACAGGCAATAGGCGTACACGTGAACGACATTCAAATCGGCAACATTTCGAGGGATGATATTCCCGAAATTCTCCGTATGTGGCGCAGAATAGAGGACATTTCAGAGGTGGAGATTGTCGGCGGCGAATATGGCTTTGACGGACATGCCTTGAAGTACGGCGCTCGTGTAAAGATTAAAATACGCAGGGAGGATGCTTCGACATGAGCGATAATTATGAGCCTATATACAGCCGCGGACGCGCTGTAACTATATGCCCAAACTGTGGAACCGAGAATGAACCTCGTTCGAACTTCTGCGCCCGCTGCGGTGCCAAGATTCCTAATGGCAGATGCCATTGTCCTGACTGCGGCCGTACATATGCAGATGACGTTGCATACTGCACAAACTGTGGGGCAAAGACCGTACCGGGGGATCCTCCACAGAGAACTCAGGCACACTACGACACCTATGAGCACCGCGAAAGCAGCAGTCGCAGGCAGCCAACATCCGAAAAAGACTGGCTTGTCGCCTTGCTGCTTTGCATAATCGTCGGAACTCTTGGAGTCCACAGATTCTACGTCGGGAAAATTGGAACCGGCATTCTTTGGCTTATCACCGGCGGCTGCTTCCTTGTTGGCTGGATAGTAGATATTGTCATGATAGCCAGCGGCAGTTTTACCGACGCTGATGGCTTGCCCTTGAAAAACATCCGATAATGTGTCCAATTTGGACACCTGAGCCGCTCTGAAGAAGGGCGGCTTACCTTTAGGCGGTGTACTATGGGATACTTAAAGAAAAAAGTCAAAGACGAGCGCGGGGTATGGATTCCCGTGTACGCTAAGACACCGGAGGAGCTTGAAGCAAAGGTCACTGCCAGGCTTGCACAGATAGAAGCAGCCAAGGCCCTCGCGGCCAATCCCTATGTCTATCAGGTCGCCGCCGACTGGTACACCACGACCACGCAGCGGAGCTTCAAGCGCCGGGAAGATTACCGCAACGCCATAAACAGGCACATCTGTCCCGTGATAGGGCAGATGCACATAGCCGAGGTCACCTCCGCGGACGTCGCCTCTGTAATGACCGCAGCCGACGGGTACAGCCGCAGCCTGCAGGACAAAATCGCCAGCACGCTTCGGCAGGTGTTCTCCTATGCTGAGGAACAGGGGTACATATCAAGCAGCCCTTGCGACAAGATAAAAGCTGGCGGGAAAAAACCCGCTGAGAAAAGCGCGCTGACGCCCGCAGAGCAGGCCACGCTGCTGCGCGTGGTCTCCGGACAGCAGATCGAGGGCTTTGTCCGGCTCGGGCTGTTTGCCGGGTTGCGCAGGGAGGAGATCCTCGGACTCATGTGGGACTGCGTCGTACTGGATGGGCCTGCGCCTCACGTCAAAGTGCGTCGAGCTCTGAGATGGGAACACAACCGCCCTATTGTATCAGACGCGCTCAAAAGCTACGCAGCCCGCAGGGATGTCCCTATACCCCCTCAGCTCTCAAATTGGCTGAGAGAGCGACAGGCGGCCTCAGGCTATGTGATTTGCACCGAGGCCGGGCAGCCGTGGTCAGAGGCCAGCTTTAAGAGTGCCTGGGGATATATCAAGCGCCGCCAGACTGGCACAGCGTCGCGGCAGCGCCTGGACCCAAAGACCGGCAAGCTGTGTAAGGTCAAGGTCGAAAAAAAGCTTGGTGACAAAGTCCCGAACTCCGCGGTGACAATCGAGATCGACTTCCCGGTCACACCACACATCTTAAGGCACACATACGCGACCAGTCTGCTCATGGCCGGCACGAACATCAAGGTCGTCCAGCACCTGCTGGGACACGAAAAAGTGGACACGACGCTCAATATATATACCCACCTAATGGAGCGCAGCGCCGAGGCGAATATCGGGGCCGTGTGTGCTGCCTTTGGAGAGCACAGGGAATAATACTGGGGATATTTTAGTTGATGACACCCTATAAATGTTGATATTCCAGCGTTTTTAATATTATAGTCATTGCTTCACACGCAGGAGGTCACTGGTTCGAGTCCAGCAGTCTCCACCAAGGCACAGCCGCGGAACGAAAGTTCTGCGGCTGTGTTTTTTATTTCCATATGCCAATTTTGCGCGTTGGTGTGCACATTTTACGCGTTTGCTTTTTTGGCGTTCCAAATGGTGTATATTCAGGTCAATGCACTATGGAGGGGAATGTCTGAGTGAAACGCAACCTGCTTATCGCTTTGCTCGCATTGGCGCTCATCGTCTCTCTGCTGCCCGCTGGTGTCTAGGCCGACGAGCCGGCACAGCTCGACTTCAGCGGCGGCGATATCACCATCACCGATGATAAGCCGTACATAGCAAGCGGCGATAGCGGCGGGCACACCATCACGGTCAAGAGCGGCGTGAGCGCGGAGCTGACCATAAGCGGCCTGACTATCGTGGCAGACAACGCGCCCGCCATCTATGTCGAGGCCGGGGCCGCGCTGAACCTTACTGTCGAGGGCGAAAATTTGCTCACCGGCGACGATGGTTTTGCGGGCATTTGTGTCGAGCCCGGCTGGGACCAGTCCGGCAGCTTTTCACCTGAAGCTTCCGGGCGTCTTGTAATTCAGGGCATGGGCAGTCTGTCCGCCCAAGGCGGCGATGCAGTATCAGACGCGGGCATCGGCGGCGGCGCGGGCATCGGCGCCGGAAACAATAACAATTTTGCGATCGGCGAAGAATCTGCCCGGTTGACTTTAAACTCGTCAGGAACCGTGATTGCCTACGGCGGCATGGGCGCCCAGGCCATCGGGATGGGCACAAACCCTCCGAGTGACAAAAGCTACGAGATTGAGATAGGCAATAACGCCGAAATCGTGTGGATGTTCAACTACGATCAGGTGCAGTCCGCGGTCTACGGTGTCTCCACAATCGACACCATGAATTTCAGCGAATTGAGCGCCCCTTATAACACAATCTTTTGGCATAACGGCACAGATACATCCACCGGAGGGAGCGCATACGCCTGCAATGAAAACGGAACCGTGGATGGAACCACTTACAGTTGGTCAACCTCGAACGACACCGTATTCATCACGGAAGGCTCGACAGATATCCTGTCCGGCAGCTATGACCCCGATCTGCATGATGCCTGCGACAACTGGGCGGTGATCTACCGCGCACCGGAGCCGGAACCCGTCACCATCGAGCTTGCACCCATCATCATCTACGTCGGCGGAGCAGGCTACGAGAGCACCGTCACGACCGAGGACGGCAATACTGTGGTCACGGTCAGCGACGGCCTGCCCGAGCCGGGCTTCACCGTCGAGCTGCCCGAGGCTGTGGATGCCGCACTCAAGGAGGCGGCGGCTGAGTACGAGGGCAGCGGGCCGCTCGACCTATCAAAGTATCTCTCCTTCTCCCCCTTCGGACTGTTCTGGAAGGACTCGGGCGACCCGACCCCGCCTCCCGTTTAGACGCCGACGCCTACTCAGACGCCGACGCCGGTACCCACACCGGAAGTACCTGACACTCCTCCGGTCGTGACCGATGAACCGGTCACGACCCCAAGCCCGACGGATGAGCCGTCGGCGCCTGTCGAGACGCCCGCGCCGAGCGATCCGGGCGTGCCGGACGAGGTCCCCGCGACGGGTGACACCAAGTCACTGGGCTGTGGCTGACGCTCTCGGGGCTGTTCCTGCTCGGGCTGCTTGGCACGGCGTTCGGGCTTAGGCGGCGCGGAGCGCGCAGGCGCAGATGAGGCGGCGCAGGCTGCTGGGGGCGCTCTGCTGCCTGTTCGCGCTGGGCTTTGTTGTGTCAGCGTCGATGGCCGTGCGCACTATAGTCAGGGCCGCCGATGAGCGCTCGGCCTTTGACGAGCTGGCCGAACGGGTGAACTCTGCCCTTTACCTGCCTGTCCCCGTTGCCGAGCAGGCAGAGGGCGCGGAGGCGGAGCCTTCCGCGAGCGTGGAGACTGAGCCGCACCGCGAAGTCATCGATGGTCTCGTCGCTGCCTGCCGGACGCTGCAGGCGGAGCAGCCGGACTTCGCCGCATGGCTGAAAATAGAAAACGCCGGTGTCGATCTCCCGGTCATGGCCACTGAGGACTATATCTACCGGGCCTTCGACGGCTCCGGCTCCTCGAGCGGCACGCCCTTCATCGGCGAGGGCGGCGGGCTGGACAGCGGCGTGTTCATAATCTATGCGCATAACATGAAAAACGGCACTATGTTTGGCAGTCTGGACGCCTACGGCGACGCGCAGTTCCGGGCGGAGAACCCGGTGTTCAGTCTGACGACTACGGAGGAGCGGCGCGAGTACGAGGTGTTCGCAGCCGTGGAGACGAGGGTGCTGAACGAGGGCGAGAACGGCCTGCGCTGGTACTGGATGTCGGGCGATCCGGACGAGGCGGAACGGGCTGAGCTTATCGACTGGCTGCTTGCGGAGTCGCTCTATGACAGCGGCATAAGGCCGGAGGAGGGCGAGCAGCTCCTGCTGCCGGCGACCTGCAGCTACCACACGTCAAACGGCAGGTTCGTGGTTGCGGCGCGCAGGATATAACCGCGCGCCCACCGCCCCCTCTGTAGTTTCCATATAAAGACATACATGGTTGTTTTCAACATTTAAAAACTGACTTATTTGTTGCGACTATCAAAAGGTATACTTTTTGACAGTTGAGGAACTATCAGGAATTTTTGTCAGGAGGACACAAATGCGTAAGAGATTGATTTTGGCTGCGGCTTTGGCTCTGCTGTTTGCTGTTTTGACAAATAGTGCGCTGGCGTCGGCGGATGCGCCCGAGACGGAGTATGACACCGGCGGTGGCAGCGCTGAACGGGGCACACTGCTGGAGGCGCTTGAAAACGTTGCGGACAATGGTACTATAATGCTTTTGCAAAACATCGAGCTGAAGTGCGTCAATTTCAATATCAGTGAAAGCAAGACCGTCACTATTTTGGGCGAAGGACATACCATTGATTTGAAGGATGGTTCATTGTCACTTGGCGGCAGCTTCGTTTTAAATCTTGGGGCCGATGACTACGAAAACACTCTGGTCATAAAATCATCGGATGGCACAAGATGTATCCTCGGCGTTGGAGGCAACGCAACTCTGAATATGTACGACGGTGTGACTCTGGGGCCATCCCGCTCCGGAGGTCAGGCAGCAGGGGTACAGTTAAGCGGCGAAGCTGCCTTCAATATGTACGGAGGTGTAATTAAGGACTGCGAGAACTGGGCGTCTGTCGGCGGTGGTGTCGTCGTGACAGACTCATCAACATTTAATATGTACGATGGTTTAATCGAGAACTGCTCCGGATACCAGGGAGGCGCAATATGTCTGGGACCAAGCCGCCCCTTGGGCGGCCGTTCCGATGGACCCATGCGGCTCAATATAAGCGGCGGCATCATCAGGGGCTGCACTGATATGTGGTTAGGTGGCGGAGCCATTTCCGCTTCAAGCGATTTCGCGGCAAGCATCAGCATTAATGGGCTGACTATAAGCGAATGCGGAGCAAAAAACACGACCTATGGCTACGGCGGCGCAATATTCCTGTATATGACAGACAGTAATGCTAAGGTGGAAATTTCTGATCTGACAATATCGGGCTGCGAAGCGGCGTACGGAGGGGGAATCTTCATATATAAGGGTAATGTCACCCTTGGAGAAAACGTAAGGATCTACAACAACAGCGCATCATCTGCCGGTGACGATTTGTATTTCAATGATAGCGCACCTTCCTTTGGAGAGCCGCCAAGCGGCCTGACGCTCAAAAGCACCGGGCGGGCTATCGACGGTTGGTACATAGACGGCGCACTTGAAAACACGGGTGTTTCGAGATGGACGCTCGGGGACGATGGTTCTGCCTCGTACACCAAAAAGATCGCCTCTACGGATGTCAAACCCGGTACCGGTCTCAAGGCCGCGCACGGCGACGTGCCCACCTACGATATCACCGTCCGCGTAAACGACTCTGCAATGGGAGATGCCTCGGCCGACCTCACGAGCGCCGCGAGCGGAACAGAAGTGACCTTGACCGCGACCGCCAAAAGCGGCTATTCCTTCAAAGAGTGGCAAGTTGTCAAGGGCGGCGTCGAAATTAAGGACAACAAGTTTACGATGCCCGACGGGCCTGTCGAGATTGTAGCCGTCTTTGCAGAAAACATCATCACCGTCAAGCCCGCGGATATAACAGTTTACATGGGTGGAGAGAGCGGCTATAAAGGCGTCGTGGACGATAACGGCGCTCTGGTAACGGGCAATGTCTCCCTTCCAACGCCTGGTTTTGTGTTTAACGGACTTCCTGATGGCGTAGACCCGACAACTATATTATTTACCGGCGCAGGAGGCCGCGAATGGACAGTCGAGCGCTATCCCGGTCTTCCCGAAAACGCCAGGTACCCTCTCTACGTGGTCAAGTCGGCTGAGGGTCAGGAACCTGTACGGGTGCAGTTCAGCGGGGAAAACGGAGCCGTCAGCAGCGATAGCTTTGAAGTCGGCATAAATTCCAATCAGGCCCTTACGATATCTGTCTACCGTGGCAGCTCCGGCAACGTCACGGCAAACGTCGGCGGTCAGAGCTTCAATGTAGAGTTCGTTACCGGCACGCTTACAGTGCGAGGCACTACTGAATCCGCCGCCTACGCTGTCTTAAACGATGAGGCGTCATACGGTACCCACGCCGTAGAAGCCGATGACTCGACCGTGTTCACTCTCAACGGCAGCGAAATATGCGTTGACAGCCGCATAGCCCTGCTGTTTGATGACATCATCGACACCGAGGAGGTCGACCGCAGCGGCCGGCTTATAGGCCTTGCCAATGAAAAGCTCGGCAACGGTGACTGGAATTACGAGCTCAAGTATTTGAATCTCGTCGATAGAAACAACGGCAACGCATGGGTAGAGGCCAGCAAGGATGTCACAATTTATTGGCCGCTGCCAAAAGGTACAGACAGCAACACCAAGTTCCGGCTGCTGCATTTTGAGGGCCTTCATCGCAGCGATACGGACACGTGGGATATTAAAGAAATAGAGGTAAGCGTCAGCGAAAACCATCTTGTTTTCAACGCAGGAGAAACAGGCTTCTCTCCCTTCGTGCTGGCCTGGGAGACTGCGGACTACCCCATCATTCCGCCCGTGGAGCCGTCTGAGCCTGAGTACATACCGGACTGGCTGAACACCGAAGACCACTTCGGCTACATCATCGGCTACGAGGACGGCACGATCAGGCCGAGGGCCTCCATTACGAGGGCCGAGGTTGCGACCATCTTCTTCCGCCTGCTCACCGACGAGGCGCGCGCCGAGTTCTGGACGGAGACGAACGATTACACGGATGTGAGTTCCGCCGACTGGTTCAACAACGCTGTGTCCACCCTCAGCCGCATGGGCATCCTCGGCGGATACGAGGACGGGTCGTTCCGCCCGAGCGCGACCATCACCCGCGCGGAGTTCGCGAAGATAGCGGTGAGCTTCTTCGAGTACGAGGACATCGAGGCCGAGAACATCTTTACCGACGTGGCGGAGGGCAGCTGGTATGAAAACTTCGTGGCTGTTGCGGCCGAGATAGGGCTCATCGAGGGCTGCGAGGGCAGCGTGTTCCGCCCGGACGAGAGCATCACCAGAGCCGAAGCCTGCACGATAATAAACCGCACGCTGGGCCGCGCGCCCGAGAAAAACCATCTCCTGCCGGAGTCGGAGATGAACGTCTGGCCGGACAACACGCCGGATGAGTGGTTCTACGCCGACATGCAGGAGGCGACGAACAGCCACGAGTACAAGTGGCTGGGAGACATCGAGCAGTGGCTTGAGAAACTCCCCGAGCGCGACTGGGACGCGCTGCAATAAACGAAACGAGCGCCGCCCGGCACATGGGCGGCGCTTTACTTTTGCCTTTTGCGCGTTTATACTGTCCCAAAAGGAGCTGTTGCGCTTGAAACGTATTCTCATAGTTGACGACGATGTTCACATCGGGAACATGCTCGAGGAGGCGCTCACCGGCGAGGGCTACGCCGTCTCGCGGGCCTACTCCGGCACCGAGGCAGTCATGGCTGTATCGTTATGTAAACCAGATCTCGTGCTGCTCGACCTCATGCTGCCGGGGCTCTCCGGCGAGGAAGTGCTGCCGAAGCTGCGCGGGGTACCGGTCATCGTCATGAGCGCGAAGGCGTCCGTGGACAGCAAGGTCGAGCTGCTGCTCGGCGGCGCGGCGGACTATGTGACGAAGCCTTTCAGCCTGCGCGAGCTTTCGGCGCGCATAGTGGCGGCGCTGCGCTCCCCCGCCGCTGAGCCTGAGGCGCTCTGCGCCGGTGACATACGACTCGACCTGGGCGGCCGGACGGTCTCGGTGGGAGATACCGAGGTCAGGCTCACGCGCACGGAGTTTGCCATCCTCAAACTGCTCATGCTAAACCCCGGCCAGGTCGTGACCCGCACGCTCATACTCGAGCGCATCGCCGGGGACACGCCCGACTGCACCGAGTCCTCGCTCAAGATACACATCAGCCATCTGCGCCGCAAGCTGCGCGAGGCCGGCTCCGGCGACTGCATCGAGGCCGTCTGGGGCATCGGTTTCCGCTTGACGAAATCTTAACCCTTTCGTTTACCGCTTTCTTTACAGGCATATGCTATCATCGGCGGCGTAAAGGGGGCATGGCTATGGACTATGTACTTGAGACCGACAAACTTGTAAAGACCTACGGCCGCGCGAAGGCGCTGGACGGGCTTACGATGCGCGTGCCGAAGGGCGCGATCTACGGCTTCGTGGGGCGCAACGGCGCGGGAAAGACGACGCTCATCCGGCTCGTCTGCGGCCTGCAGCTGCCGACTTCGGGCAGCTATTCCATCTACGGGCGCGGCTTCACGAGCCGCGATATCTCCCGCTCGCGCCGCAGGATGGGCGCGGTGGTCGAGACGCCCAGCATCTACCTCGACATGAGCGCCCGGGAAAACCTCAGGCAGCAGTACCGCGTGCTCGGCCTGCCGAGCTATGAGGGCGTGGACGAGCTGCTCGAGCTGGTGGGCCTGGCCGACACGGGCAAAAAGAAGGCGCGGAATTTCTCGCTCGGCATGAAGCAGAGGCTCGGCATTGCCATAGCGCTCTGCGGCGGGCCGGACTTCCTCATCCTGGACGAGCCGGTGAACGGCCTTGACCCCGAGGGCATCATCGAGGTGCGCGAGCTGATACTGCGGCTCAACCGCGAGAGGCAGATAACGGTGCTCATCTCCAGCCACATCCTCGACGAGCTGGCGAAACTCGCGACGCATTACGGCTTCATCGACGGCGGGCGAATGGTGCGCGAGATGAGCGCGGAGGAGCTGGAGGCCGCCTGCCGCAAGTGCATGAGGCTCGAGGTCACGGATGCACGCGCGCTCGCGAGGGCGCTCGACGGGCTGGGCGCGGAGTACCGCATCCTCTCCGAGGACACGGCCGACGTCTACGAGCGGCTGAACGTCTCGAAGCTCGCCGCGGCGCTCCAAAAAGAGGGCTGCGAGCTTATCTCCGTCAGGGAGCGCGACGAGAGCCTCGAAAGCTTCTATCTCTCCGTGGTGGGAGGAGGTGAGCACCATGTCTGACCTCTTTCTCGCGGGCGTGAACCGGCTCTGGCGCAGCCGGGTGTTCCAGATATGCTGCCTTGTCTCGTTCGTCGCAAACGTCTTCGTCATGCTGGCCACGTACAGGCAGGTGTTGAACTATACGGAGCTCGGTCTCGAGCAGAGCATAACGCTCGACAACGTGTTCTACGGGCTCGTTCCGGTGTTCGGCGTCATGTGCGCCGTGTTCGCGAGCCTTTTCATCGGCACGGAGCACTCCGACGGCGTGATGCGCAACATGCTCGTCGTGGGCAGGGCGCGTTGGGAGATATACCTCTCCAACTACGCCGTCTGCTGTGTGGCGGCCGCGGCCTTCCTGATATGCTGGTTCGTCGGCGGGCTGGTGGGCGTTCCCCTCATTGGCGCATGGCGGGACGTGAACGGCATGCTCCTGCGCTGCGCCGTGCTCATCCTGTGCGCGGCGTCGTACATGGGTATCTTCTGCCTTTTGAGCATGCTCTGCACCAACCGCGCAGTTGCGGCCGTCATAGCGCTGCTGCTGTCGGTCGCGCTGCTGATGTTCTCCAGCTATATGCTGAACGCGCTCAGCCAGCCGGAGTTCCAGCAGGGCATGATGATGACCGAGGCGGGTCCGCAGCTCTCGGAGCCCCTTCCGAACCCCAACTATGTTGACGGCATGAAGCGGGAGGTGTTCCGTTTCCTCTCCGACACGCTGCCGAGCGGGCAGAGCATCAGCGTGTGCAGCTACGAGCTGGAACGGCCCGTGTTCTCGCTGGTCTCGTCCGCGGCTATCGCGCTGCTGACCACGGCGGCGGGCGTAGTCTGCTTCAGGCGCAAGGATATTCGGTAAAATGTTGACTCTCATATACGCCTTTGTGCGGAGCCGGTGGGGGCCCCTTGCCAGGGGGTCCCCACCTGTCTGTGACCTGTCCGGTCTACGAACCGGAAAACTGCACGATCTCCCTCCGAGCGGTAGGCAGCGCCTCTTTATTAACAATTAATTTACTGTACTTTTCGTGCAAATATGCTAAAATGTTCTCTATGAAAATGCCGTTTAAAAAAGAGAAAATGATCGATGAACCGCTCAGGCGGCACATCGCCGAGCTGGAGACCGATCCCGAGACCGGCCTCTCCTCCGCGCAGGCACAGGAGCGCATCGACGCCGGCTGGGCTAACCTGCCCATTGATCCGCCGGGAAAGACCGTCGGACAGATCATTAAGTCCAACGTCTTCACCTATTTTAACATGCTCTTTTTCCTGCTCGCCGCCTGCGTGCTGGCCGTCGGCTCCTGGCAGAACGTGATGTTCATGGGCGTCGTCCTCGCCAACATCGCCATCGGTATCGTCCAGGAGCTGCGCTCAAAGCGCACGCTCGACAAGCTCACCCTCCTGACACAGCCGCACGGCGCCGTCATCCGCGACGGCAGGCAGCGGAAGATACCCACCAGCGAAATGGTGCGCGACGATATCGTCGTATTCTCCGCCGGCGGCCAGATCTTCGCCGACGCCGTGGTCGTAGAGGGCGAGTGCAGCGCAAATGAGGCGCTCATAACGGGCGAGGCCGACGAGATAAAGAAAAAGCCCGGGGACGAGCTGCTCTCGGGCAGCTTTGTCGTGTCCGGCGAGTGCCGCGCGCGGCTCACCCGAGTGGGCGCGGACTCCTTCGCCAGCCGCCTCACCCTCGAGGCCAAGGCCTCCAAGCCGCCCCAGCAGTCCGAGATGATGCGCTCGCTCACCCGGCTCGTCCAGGTCATCGGCATCGCCATCATCCCGCTCGGCATACTCATGGCCATTAAGGAGATCGTCTGGCTCGACCGCAGCATCTCCGACGGCGTCGTCGCCACCGTGGCCTCGCTCATAGGCATGATACCCGAGGGCCTCTACCTGCTCACCAGCATGGCCCTCGCCGCCGGCGTCGTGCGCCTGGCGCAGAAAAAGACCCTCGTCCACGACATGGGCTGCATAGAGACCCTCGCCCGCGTGGACGTGCTCTGCGTGGACAAGACCGGCACCGTCACCGAGAACAAGATGGCCGTCGAGGACGTCGTGCCCCTCTGCCCCGAGCGCTTTGAGGACGAGGACATACGCCTCATCATGGCCGACTACGTCGCCGCCATGCGCGCCGATAACGACACCATGGCCGCCCTGCGGCGCTACTTCACCGGCAAGGTCACGCAAAACGCGATAAAGGCCGTGCCCTTCACCTCCGCCAAGAAGTTCGGCGGAGTCAGCTTCCACGAGGACGAGACCTATCTGCTCGGCGCGCCCGATGTGCTGCTCGGCGAGAACTACGGCCAGTACGCGAAGCTCATCGACGGCTATTCATCAAAGGGCTGCCGCGTGCTGCTGCTCGGCATGTACGACGGGGAGCCGGATGACGAGCGGCCGGATGCCGGGCTGCTGCCCATTTCGCTCATCCTGCTCTCGAACAAGATACGCGCCGAGGCGCCCGACACCTTCAAATATTTCGCCAGGCAGGGCGTGGCGATAAAGGTCATCTCCGGCGACAACGCCATGGCCGTCTCCGAGGTCGCAAAGCGCGCCGGGATAAAGGGCGCGGAGAAGTATGTGGACGCGCGCACGCTCGAGACCGACGAGGACATCGCCGAGGCCGTCGAGAAGTACACGGTTTTCGGCCGCGTCACTCCCGACCAGAAGCGCAAATTCGTCCGGGCGCTCAAGGCCGACGGCCACACCGTGGCCATGACCGGCGACGGCGTCAATGACGTGCTCGCCCTCAAGGAGGCCGACTGCTCCATCGCCATGGCCTCCGGCTCCGACGCCGCCAGCCAGGTCTCGCACATCGTGCTGCTCGAGTCCAACTTCGCCGCCATGCCCTCCGTAGTTGCCGAGGGCCGGCGCGTAATAAACAACATCGAGCGCTCGGCGACGCTCTTTCTCGTAAAGAACATCTTCTCCTTCGCGCTCGCTGTGATCACGCTGATATTTACCCTGCCCTACCCGGTCACAAGCGCGCAGATGAGCCTCGTCTCCGCGCTGACCATCGGTATTCCCGGCTTTATCCTCGCCATGGAGCCGAACACTTCGCTCATTAAGGGCAAATTCCTGTCAAACGTCATCTTCCGCGCCCTGCCCGCCGGGCTCACGAACCTCGTGCTCGTGCTCGGGGCCATACTGTTCTGTCTGGTGTTCGAGGTGGGCGAGGATATGATGGGCACAATCTGCACGATCATCCTCTGCGTTGTGGGACTCATGGTCGTGCACCGCACCTGCAGGCCGTATAACCTTCTGCGCAAGGCCATGATCGTCGCGCTGGTCGTCGGCTTCGGAGTCTGCGTACTCGTACTGCCGGAGCTGTTCACGATCTCAAAGCTCGACCTTCCCGCAGGGATGATACTGACGGTGTTCGCGCTGCTCTCGTGGCCTGCGCTCATGCTGTTCTGCCGGGCGCAGGAAAAGATAAAGCAGAGTTTTGACTCCCTGCGCTCGCACGGCAAGCACGCTAGACCCAGGCGGGCAGAATGATGTCCGCCTTTGCCACCTTCGACCATGAGAAGCCCGGCACCAGCTCACTCGGCGTCACAGGCTCCGGCCGGTCGATGAGGCCTGCGAGATACGCCAGGACACCGCAGAGCGCCTCGGGCGTGTAGCGCTGCCTGAGCGTCTCCATGTTCAGGTCGCCCTCGCGCTTCGAGAGCTTGCGCCCCTCGGGCGAGACGAGCAGCGGGCAGTGGCAGTACTCCGGCGCAACGCCGCCCAGGGTCTCGATGAGCCACTTCTGCCTCGGCGCGGAACTGAGCAGGTCGCGGGCGCGCACGACGCGCGTGACGCCCATCTCCATGTCGTCCACCGAGACGGCAAGCTGATAGGCATATACTCCGTCGGAGCGGCGGATGATGAAGTCTCCGCTCTCCCGCGCGAGGTTCTCGCTGTATTCGCCGTAGTGCCCGTCGAGGACGAAGACCTCTGCGTCCGGTACGATGACCTTTGAGGCCGGGCGGCGGCGCATTTTGAGCTTATCTTCTTCTGTGTAGTACCTGCACTTGCAGCCGAGTGGGCGCTCCTCGCCGGGGTGCGGCGCGCTGGCCGCGAGCCGCTCAGCCCGCGAGCACCAGCAGGGGTAGACGAGACCGAGAGCCTTGAGCCTCGCATACGCGGCCTCGTAGCGCTCCGTGCGCAGGCCCTGACGGCAGGATGGGTCTTCATCGGGCCATCCGAGGTCCCAGTCGAGGCCGAGCCAGCGCAGGTCCTCCGCCATGAGGCTGGCATACTCGTCCCAGCTGCGCTCGGGGTCGAGGTCCTCGAGCCGAAACAGCATCACTCCGCCCAGAGAGCGGATGTCCAGCCACGCGAGCAGGGACGCGAGCATATTTCCAAGGTGCAGCCGTCCACTGGGGCTGGGAGCGAAACGGCCTTCCGGTGTCTTTTCCATATCGGCCTCCGAGTCGATAGTTTTTTGATATTCAAAGGATAGCATATTTTTGTCCTGATGGGAACAAGCTGTGTCTGAGAATTTGGGGGAATCGGTCATTTTACGCAAGACGTTCAAAACGGTGTGGGAGTTTCTGCGCACGCATAAATACTGGATGCTGGCGCTGTACTTTCCCGTCTATCTGACGGCCTTTTTCATCATAGAGGCCAACACGCCGACCGAGGGCTACTGGGTGACGGACTCGGTCATAGACAGCTACATACCATTTTTGCCGAGCTTTGCGGTGTTCTACATACTCTGGTACCCGCTGTTTGCGGCGGTGGGCGTGCCTACGCTGATAAAGGACGGCGAGGCGTTCAAGCGGTGGATGTATTATAACATGTTCACGCTGACGGCGACGCTCGTCCTCGACGTGCTCATTCCGAACGGACAGAACCTGAGGCCCGAGGGCGTGCAGGCGACGGACTTCGGCACCTGGATAATGACGATAATCTGGGCCGCGGATACGCCGACGAACGTCTTTCCGAGCATGCACGTGCTGGGCTGTCTGGGGGATATACTGTGCGTCTTTGACAGCCAGGTTTTCAAGAAGCCGTGGAAAGTGCTGATAACGGCGGCATGTGTGCTCTGCATGGCCTCGACGGTGCTGGTGAAGCAGCACGCCTTCATAGACACGGTAGGCACCCTGCTGTTCGCAGTCCCGGCCTTTTTCCTGTTCTACCGCAAACGCTTCCTGTGCAAGGGCAGAGCAGCCCTCTGACACGCGTATGTGAAAAAATAATCTACTGTTGACAATCAGCTCCGAAGGGCATAAAGTATCGTTACAGGTGTCAAGACACCTGTAACGATAACTGTTTTCCGGGGTGGTTTCTTTGAACGGGTTCAAGGCGTTCCTCAAGAGGAAGGACATAGAGTTTTCGCTCAAGCGCTACGGCATCGACGCGCTGGGCGCCATGGCGCAGGGGCTGTTCTGCTCGCTGCTCATCGGTACGATACTCAACACGCTCGGCTCGCAGACGGGCGTGGAGATTTTTTCGACAGTCGGCGGCTATGCCACGGCGATGAGCGGCCCGGCCATGGCTGTGGCCATCGGCTTTGCGCTCAAGTGTCCGCCGCTCGTGCTGTTTTCGCTCGCCGCCGTCGGCTGGGCGTCCAACGCTCTGGGCGGCGCGGGCGGGCCGCTCGCCGTCCTCGTGGTAGCCATCATAGCCGCCGAGTTCGGTAAGGCCGTGAGCAAGGAGACTCCCATAGACATACTCGTCACCCCGCTCGTGACCATCTTCATAGGAGTGGCGCTCGCCGCCCTCATAGCCCCGCCTATCGGCGTGGGCGCGGGCTACGTGGGCGATCTCATCGAGTGGGCCATGGAGCTGCAGCCCTTCTGGATGGGCATACTCGTCTCAGCGCTCGTCGGCATCGCGCTCACGCTGCCCATCTCCTCTGCCGCCATCTGTCAGGTGCTTACTCTAACTGGTCTTTCCGGCGGCGCGGCGCTTGCCGGCTGCTGCGCAAACATGGTCGGCTTTGCCGTCATGAGCTTCCGCGAGAACCGCTGGGGCGGCCTCGTCAGCCAGGGCCTCGGTACCTCCATGCTCCAGATGGGCAACATCGTCAAAAACCCGCGCATCTGGCTGCCCGCGATCATCACGTCCATGATAACCGGCCCCATCGCCACCTGCGTCTTCAAGCTGGAGATGAACGGCGCGCCCATAAACTCGGGCATGGGCACCTGCGGCATGTGCGGGCCCATAGGCGTCGTCACCGGCTGGTTCGAGCCGGGCTCCGACGCGCTGGCCAAGGGCGCAACCGCCATAGTGCCCACCGCCACGGACTGGCTCGGCCTTGCGCTCATCTGCATCGTACTGCCCGCCGTCCTCTGCTGGGCCCTGGGCCTGTTCTTCAGGAGGATCGGCTGGATACGCGAGGGCGACCTTACCCTGAACTGAGTGTCGAACACGAAACGTCCCGGGCGCGGCAGCGTCCGGGGCGTTGTTGCGTCAGGACGGGACGGACAGCGTGATATTGACGCCGCCTCCGCCGAGCAGCTCGGTCAGTTCGGCCTCATCCAGGCCGCTGATCCGTCCGAGCCGGGTGTAGCTCCAGCTGTTTGAGCCGTAAAACAGCACGATGGAGCTGCCGTTGTACAGCATAATGTCCCCGGGCTGTGCGGTCGTCTGCCTGTCGTCGCGCACGATGCGCTCAGGCAGGGCGGCGACCTGCTCGAAGCCGCCGTACGGCTCCGCTGTCAGCTCCAGCCCGCCGCGCCTCATGCGTCCAGATACCTCCTGAAGAAATCAGCGATGCGCTCAAATGGAATGATATCTTTCCGGTCGTAGAGGTCGGTGTGGGACGCGCCGGGGACGATGACCAGCTCCTTGTTCTCGCCGCGCAGCTTCGAGAAGGCGTCGCGTCCAAAGTAGAGCGAGTGCGCCGCCTCTCCGTGCAGCACCATGACGGCACTGCTGATCTCGTCGGCATATCGCAGCAGCGAGCCGTTCAGGAAGGACAGCGAGCTGGTCGTGTTCCAGCCTGCGTTCGAGTTAAGGGACCTCGCGTGGTATCCGCGCGGGGTCTTGTAGTAGTCGTAGTAATCGCGCACGAACTGCGGCGCGTCCTCGGGCAGAGGGTCCACTACGCCGCCGGCGCGGGCGTAACCGCCGCTTTTGTAGTCCGCGGTGCGCTGGGCGTTGAGCGCGGCGCGTTTGGCCTGCCGCGCCTCGGCGCTGTCCTCTGCGTCGAAGTAGCCGTTGGCCGTGACCCGGCACATGTCGTACATCGTGGATGCGACCGTGGCCCTGACGCGCGTGTCGATGCAAGCTGCGTTGAGCGCCATGCCGCCCCAGCCGCAGATACCAACGAGGCCGATCTTCTCAGAGTCTACGTCGTCCCGGGCAGAGAGATAGTCCACCGCCGCCTGAAAATCCTCGGTGTTTATGTCGGGCGAGGCCACATACCGCGGCTCGCCACCGCTCTCTCCGGTGAACGATGGGTCAAAGGCGAGGCATAGAAACCCCCGCTCCGCCAGCTCCTGTGCATAGAGTCCGGAGGACTGCTCCTTCACCGCGCCGAATGGCCCGCAGACCGCCAGCGCCGCAAAGGGCTTCGGCGTCCCCTGCGGGACGTACAGGTCGCCCGCCAACGCTATTCCGAAACGGTTGTGAAAACAGACCTTCTCGTGCCACACCCGGTCGCTTTTCGGGAAGGTCTTGTCCCAGTCATTGGTCAAATTCAGCTTTTCCATTTGAAACACTCCCTTGCCTTGACAGCGGTTTACCGCTTTGATACAATGAGTGTAATACCTAAAGCTGACTTCAGGTCAAGCCTGTTTTATAAAAAAATTGGGGCGGTGGGCATATGTACACGATAGGCGAGGTCTCGGAGCTGTTCGGGCTGCCGGTATCGACACTGAGGTATTACGACAAGGAGGGCCTGTTCCCGGGGCTGGAGCGCAGCTCGGGCATACGGCGCTTCACGGAGCGCGAGCTGGAGGCGCTCAGGGTGATAGAGTGTCTGAAGCGTTCGGGCATGGAGATAAAGGATATCCGCCGCTTCATGGACTGGTGCGCCGAAGGCAGCTCGACCTATCCGCAGCGGCTGGAGCTGTTCGAGGCGCAGAAACGGGTTGTGGAGGCGGAGCTGGAGCGGCTGGGCCGCGTGCTGGACATGCTGAGCTTCAAGTGCTGGTACTACGGCGAGGCGGTAAAGGACGGCGGCGAGGAACGGCTCGGCAGCATGCAGCCTGAGGAAATGCCGGAGGAGATACGTGCTGCTTATCTGCGCGCGCATGAGCTTTGAATGTGAATTTTGTTCAAAATCACCTTTGCATCTCCGAAAAGAAGGGTATATAATTATAAATACAGCTGAGTGTGTTTCAAAACCTCAATAGCAGCAGCGGCTTCATTTTTCTCAAGCAGCCTCAGCGCTGTGGTCACAGCATTGAACAGCTTAAAATACATCTTTTCAAACCGAGCCATTTCAGACCTCCAAATTATATGGTATTATTTGCCGGACTCATATCAGTCCCATAATAACATATATCCTCCGTAAAATAAAGAAAATTCGGACCGAAACTGGTCCGATTCGGGAGGTATATGGTGTCCGGGCAGAAGATAAAGCAGGAAAACGGCTGCATCGGCAGAAATATCCGTGAGCTGAGGCTGGAACGCGGCATGAAGCCGACCGAGCTTGTGCGCGGGGTGCAGCTGCTCGGGGCGGATATGACTCGCGAGGCGCTAGTCAAGATCGAGCGCGGCGACCAGCATATTCGCGTCTCGCAGCTGCGCGCCATCCGCGAAGTCCTCGGCGTCGGCTACGACGAACTGCTGAAATAAAACGCGCACATGAGCGCTCTGTGTGTGCAAAGCCGCCTCCCCGTTTCATTGGGGAGGCGGCGGCTTATTCAAAGAGTATACCTGCGGCGGCCAGCTCCTTTACCGTGCGCTCGTAGGCTTCGTCGCTCGGGCAGAGCAGTGTGTGCAGGTGGATGCCGCCTGTCAGGGCTGAGAGCGGGGAGGCCTGTTCACTTCTCGTCCGCTCGATGAACTGCCGCACGTCGTGCCGGCTCGAGAGCCGCAGCTCGCCCGTCAGCTGGCCGTACACCGCGTGCTCTATCACCACATCCAGCACCGTGCAGCCGTTATCCACCATGATGTTCAGCTCCCGCTCCATGTCGGGGAGCGTGTTGTGGATGCACGCCACCGTGCGGCGCAGGCCGCCGCGGCCGCGCTCCGTGATATAGCCCCGCGGCGTCGCCGTGATCTCCGCGCCCGAGGCCCGCAGGAGCGCTATGTCCCCCACTATCACCTGCCGGCTCACGCCCAGCCGCGCGGCAAGGCTCGCCGCCGAGACCGGTGTCCCCGCTCCCGCCAGCAGCGCCGCTATCTTTTCCCTTCTTCCCGCTCCGTCGTTCATCTTCTCGCGTTCAGCAGGCCCGTCTTGATGGCCAGCAGCTCATCGGACAGGTCCACGTAATAGTTGTGCGGATAGTCGAACCGCTTGACCTCCGGCCAGAGCGTCGCGACCTCGCGGCGGCAATACTCCTGTATCTCCGGCAGCGTCGGCAGCTCGTACACCAGCTCGCCGCCCTTGAAAATGGGCACCAGCAGCTCGCGCGCCTTGTAGTTCGTCATCGTCTTCTGCTTCCAGGTCGCCTCCGGGTCGCGGATGACGAGGTCGCGCGTGTCGTCCACCGTCTCGTTATACACGCAGATGTAGTCCGCCTCGGCCATGCCGGTGTCGCGGCCGTAGAAGCGATACACCTTCTTGAAATGCGGGTTCGTGATCTTCCCCACGTTCTCGCTTATTTTTATCCTCGGCACGATCGTCCCGTCCGGCTCCTCCACCGCCGCGAGCTTGTATACCCCGTCGAACACCGGCGAGGAACGGCTCGTAATGAGCCTCTCGCCCACGCCGAAGGAGTCTATGCACGCGCCCTGATACAGCAGTCCCTTGATGAGATGCTCGTCCAGCGAGTTCGAGCAGGTGATCCTGCACTCCGTCCAGCCCGCGTCGTCGAGCATCTCGCGCGCGCGCTTTGTGAGATAGGCCATGTCGCCCGAGTCGAGCCGGATGCCGCATTTCGTGATGCCCATGGGTTTGAGCACCTCGTTGAAGGCCCGGATGGCGTCGGGCACGCCGCTGCGGAGCGTGTCGTAGGTATCGACCAGCAGGACGGCGTTCTGAGGATAGGCCCGGCAATAGGCCCGGAACGCATCGAGCTGCGTGGGGAACATCTGCACCCAGGCGTGGGCCATGGTGCCGCCCGCCGTGACGCCGTATATCTGGTCGGAGAGCACGCATGCCGTGCCCGCGCAGCCGCCGATATAGGCCGCCCTCGCGCCGAGTATCGCCGCGTCCGGCCCTTGCGCGCGCCTCGAGCCGAACTCGAGCACCACGCGCCCGTCCGCTGCGCGGACTATGCGGTTGGCCTTGGTCGCGATGAGGCTCTGGTGGTTTATCGTCAGCAGCAGAAAGGTCTCGAGCAGCTGAGCCTGTATCGCCGGGGCGCGGATGACCATTATCGGCTCGCGCGGGAACACCGGCGTGCCCTCGGGCATGGCCCAGACATCGCCCGTGAACTTGAAATCCTTCAGGTAGTCCAGAAACGCCTCCGAGAACATGCCCCGGCCTCGGAGATATGCTATATCCTCCTGCGAAAAATGCAGGTTTTTGATATAGTCCACGGCCTGCTCAAGCCCCGCGGCTATGGCGAAGCCTCCGCCGTCCGGCACGGTGCGGTAGAACAGGTCGAAATATGTTATCTTGTCGCCCAGCCCCGATTCAAAATAGCCGTTGCCCATGGTCAGCTCGTAAAAATCGCAGAGCATCGTATAGTTGAGGCCGCCGTATTTCTCCATTACATTACCCCCAAAAGGTGTCTTTACACCTCTAATGATATACCAGTCCGCGCCCGATTTCAATCATTCGCGCACAAGTTATATTTTTATCTTGAATGTACAAGATTTGTTAATAAAAATATGCTACTATTTTTTCAGACATACAAAGACCCAAGGAGGAGACGAGATGGAACAGAAAAAAACCATCCCGCACATCAGCAGTAAGCTGAGGCACCACATACTGGAGGTGCCGAACGAGGCGCGCGCGTGCAGCGGCATCGTGATAAACGGCAAGCGGATAAAGACGCTGGTGTTCACGACGGACATTGCGATCATCCGCAACTGCTCGGCAGACGCGGTGCTGGCGGTGTACCCGTTCACGCCGCAGCCGACGATATCGGACGCGATACTGCGCTACTCGTCGCTGCCGGTGTTCTGCGGCGTGGGCGGCGGCACGACACAGGGGATACGGACTACCCAGCTGGCGTGGGACGCGGAGGCGCAGGGCGCAATGGCGGTGGTCGTCAACGCGCCGATGGGCAACCTCGATATCGAGCGGATAAGCAACTACATCGACATACCGCTGGTGGTCACGGTACTGAGCGAGCACACGGACATAGAGGCGCGGCTGGCGGCGGGCGCTTCGATACTGAACGTCTCCGCCGCGGCGCGGACGCCGGAGGTCGTGCGTAAGATACGCGAGAGGTTCCCGGACGTGCCCATAATAGCGACGGGCGGCCCCACGGCGGAGTCCATAACCGAAACGGTGAAGGCCGGGGCAAACGCCATAAGCTACACGCCGCCGACCACGAAGGAGCTGTTCTCAAGGATGATGGAGGATTACAGGGAAAGATAAAATAAGACCGGGGGTTGTCCCCCGGTCTTTTCATGTTGTGCTTTACTTCTTACAGCTCGCAGAAGCGCATGAAGAAGGTGGCCGCGTGCGCGCGGGTGGAGTTCGCCGTCGGGTTCAGAGCGCCGACGTCGTCGCCCTCGATGAGGCCGACCTTGACAGCCCACGCCATGGCGTCAGCCGCCCAGTCGCTGATGGAGGCCGCATCGGGATATCCGCTGATGTCGGCCGCGCCCGCAGGCTCACCGGCGAAGCGGTAGAGCATCGTCACGAGCTGCTCGCGGGTGACATAGCCCGTCGGGTCAGTGCCGTCGGACACGCCGCTCTCGACCGCCCATGCCTGAGCCTCGGTCATCCAGCTGTCGCCGGAGATGGTCTCGCCGTCAACGCGGGCCAGCACCGCCCAGACCATAGCGCGGGTCAGCGGGCTGTTCGGGCTGAACTGGTTCACATCCGTGCCGTTCATCAGTTCGTTCTCCCAGACGTAGTACACCGCGTCGTAGAACCAGTCGAGCACGGAGACGTCGTTGAACGGGAAGGTCACGACCGGCTCGTCGTCGTCATCGCCGCCCGGCGTGCCCGGAGTGATGTCGGGCATGTTGGCCCAGATAGCGGTGAAGGTCATGTTCTTTTCGACCTTGATGACATCGTCCGGCTGATACGTGTGTCCGTCAGAGCACTTCCAGCCCAAGAAGATGTAGCCCGGCTTGGAGACGGTGGGCAGCTTGACGGTATCGCCGCTGGCAACAACCATCGGGTTGGAGCCTTCGATGGAGACTATGTAGAACTCGCTGCCGCTGTTGGTGCGGATGCTCGCATTCAATGTGCCGTCGGCTGTAAGCGTGCTGTTGACGAGGTAGAGCACGTTGCTGGCCGGATTGTTCATCAGGGTAATCGTAGAATCCTTGTCAATAGTGACGCTGCCGCCGTTCTTTATCTCGACGGGGTACTTGTAGGACTCCTTATCGGTGGACCACTCAGACGCGTAGGGCAGCTGCTTGCCGCACTCGTTCACAGTAATCGTGGAATCATCAACATCCAGGCGCTTCGCAGTGAGACCAAGCAGACCGCAGGAATTGATGTTTACAGACGAATCCCTAATCTCGAGTTCAGTGGCGCTCAGGCCATGGCCCTTGCTGTCCTCGTTGCCGCCTATGTTCAAGCTGCTGCCGTTAATGTACCAATCACCGCCGTTGGAGAAGTTGCCCCAGACGTTGCTGGCAGTTACGCGAGACGAAACAATGTTGGCCCTGCTTTCAGCCGTCTGCATTACTATGGCGCTTCTGAGGTTGTTGAAATCGACCTTAGAATTATTAGTTATAACGAGTTCGCCGTCATAGACGTCTATGCCCTTGGTGACAGCGTCGCCTTCCTTGCCGCAGCTGTCGGGATCGCCGTTGATTTCAAGCTTAAGATTGTCAAATGTAAGTTTTCCACCATTCTTGATCTCAAAAGCGACGCCAGCTTCCGTGCGCGTGACGGTCATCTTCTCGCCGGTGATGGTGATATCCTTAGTGATAGCAAAGGTCTTGTTTTCGAGTGTGATGCTCTTGAGCAAGGTTATCGTGTCGCCGTCCTTGGCAGCATTGATTGCGGCCTGGAGGTCATCGTAGAGCTTGCCGTTAACGGTGGCACTTACGCTTCCACTCGTTGTGGGTGTACCGTTGACAGTGCTATCAATCACTGTAACATTATTGCTACTAAATGAAGTTATCTCAGATCTGATAACAGCCATCTTGCCCGAACTTGATTCGTTCGTGACTGCACCGGAAATTTCGCTGTTAGCAATAAGTACATCGCCAGCTTTAGTGCTGTTGACGACATTGCCAGTTACATCAGCGCCATCAAGTATCAGTGCCGTGTTGCCGCCGTCACTCGTATGAGTGTCGCTGAGATTGGACACCTTGCGAACATCACCGGTAATGGTGCCGCCAGTAATGTCAACAGAAATACCAAGATTTTTATACGCGTCAGCGGCCATATTCTTATCAGATACGACTATCGCTGCGCCATTGTCTGCGCTGTTCTTAATTTTAGCGCTGCCAGAAATATTAACATCAATGCTGCCGACATAGCCGCTTGCTCCGGCCTTGCCAACAACTATTGCACCTGCGGTACCACCGCTGCCGCCGTTTACAAGATCAGTATCATCGTCATAAGCTTCCGTACCAATTATAGTACCGTCAGTAATATTGAGCTCGCCAGCACATATACGGATGCCCTGAGCGCCGGTTATGGTGCCGCCAGAGATGTTGTTGACGCCAATTGCAGGAAGGTACATGCCAGTACCATCATCAGTGCCATCAACAGTGCCGCCGGTCATATTCAGAGTGTAGCCAGCCCATTTGCCGCCAGAAGCGTTGGTTCCAATGCCCTGCGCGGCTGTAATGGTGCCACCATAAATGTTAATTATCGACTTTGTATTGTCAACGCTGTCATCATCGCTAACACCAGGGCCATAGGTGGTGACGCCATAGCTCGCGCCTATGTATGCTGGATTGGTACCAGTAGTCTCTTTGCAAGGGGTTCCCTTTATCTCGCCGCCAACAATGTTGACAGTAGCAACTTTACCATTCCAGTTTTCTGCGTCTCCCAGAGATGGTGCAAAACTAAAAATACAAGTGACACCTTCAACGGTGCCGCCTTTAATTGTAGTCGTGCCATAGTTGGAAATTGTTTGTGTTGCTTTAAACTCAGGGTTAGTATTCCTTATCGTGCCGCCTTCGAGAATGAATTCTCCATCGGCTCTTACTTGGACGCACTTAACGAAGTTTCCATTCTGTTCTCCAGCATATTCCTCGTCACTGATTACAGCTCCGCCTCCAGCTGAATCTCTAATGGTAAGCTTAGCGCCCGAACTAACATCCAAAAGGACTTTATCGCTATACCCAACAGCTGTTGTAATCTTGTGACCGTTTAAATCAATGATAACATTACCATTAGCAATGTATCGAGAGTTTAGTGCAACGTCTTCCTGCAGAGTTATTACGCCATTTTCATCCGCAGTAGGCAGAGTTGAGCCCTCCGCGGCTGCGCCGATAGTCAGCAGACCCACTGCCATTAGGACTGCCAATATCAGCGCAAGTGCTGATTTCTTCATCTCATGCTCCTCCTTAAATTAATTCTCAATACGTATGCGCCATGGCCGGCATCACCGGCCGTGGCGTGGAAAGGGGGCACCCCCTTTTGGTCGTGTTCATTCTAGCACGGGCTTCCGAATATTGCAAGTAATTTTTAAAGAAAAACACCACTCCGGTTGTCCAGGCCGGAGTGGTATCTTATCCTTTTAATACTTTAGTCCAACTTCATCGGGCCTTCGCCCTTCTTGAAGTGCAGCTCTTTCATGCCCTCGACCTCGTCGCACACCTGTTTGAAGGAGCAGACCGAGCAGTCCGTTGCCAGCCCGTCCATGATGTGATTCAAAGTCAGCGTTATCTTGTCCACCCGCTTCGCGGTTTCCGAAAGCTCCTTGCACAGCTCCCGGTCCCCCGTCGCGAATATAACGCACACATGATCTATTAGCCTGTTCTCCTTGTACTTCTTTATAAAGCTGTTGCCTATCGCACGGAAGCTTATCCCGCGCTTCACCGCCTGCTTCGATACGCGCACCTGCTCGCGCTGGTTCTCAGGCGACACGCGCATCATATAGCCCTCCGGGTACACATGGTACTTCACAAACTCCATGTCTCTTATCGTCCGGAAAGCCTCCTGATCGTCGCCGCTGATGTCGTTCACGTGCAGCAGCACTATCCTCGCAAACGGCGTATCAGCCCGGATGGAGCCAAGATCGGGGCCGACCAGCACTATCCTGTCCTCCGGTACCAACGAAGCGTCCGTCGTAACGCAGGTGCAGTTCGACGCCGGATTGCTCCCGCCGCCCAGCTCGAACGCCGCGTCCCGCGTCAGCACAAGCTCGTTTTGCCCAAGGTCCTTCCACGCCTTCGCAGGCTCGTACCCCCAGCTCTGCGTCCTGTACCCGCCGAGCTTCTCCGTCAGCTCCCTGATCGTACTGTTATACAGCTCCATCCTCTTAGAACGCTATATCCCTCGGCTTGCGATCGTGGAACTTGTTCAGCACCGTATACAGCCAGCCCACCAGCTTCATATCGAGGTTCAGCATATACACGGTGAAAAGCAGCACGAACGTGAGCGAGACGGCCTTAAGGAGGAACTTAAAGACCTTGCCGAATATGCAGCCTTTCTTCATTTATCAGACCATTCCTTTCGTTTAGGCTCGGGCCGGGCCTCACGCGCCCTTGGCCATGCCCTTCTGCCTGGCGTATTCCGCCGCGCCCAGCGCGCC
>OJRC01000179.1_pt1 | contig 53765 bp, 57 predicted proteins | sample 1599081 | NCBI WGS metagenome assembly OJRC01 (sample SAMN03922519, study PRJEB24848) | human gut metagenome | isolation source: stool sample | host: Homo sapiens | place: Germany | collected 2010-02 | reverse complement strand
CGGCACGGCCCTGACCGAGGAGGAGGAATTCACCGCCATCTACGAGCTCGACATCATCGAGATACCCACCAACAAACCCGTCATCCGCAAAGATTGGCCCGACGTGGTGTACAGGAGCGAGGCGGGCAAGGACAAGGCCATTATCGAGCAGATAATCGCCTGCCACGAGAAGGGTCAGCCCGTGCTGGTGGGCACCATCTCCATCGAAAAGAGCGAGTATCTCTCCTCCCTGCTCAAAAAGCGCGGGATACCGCACAACGTCCTCAACGCCAAGCAGCACGAGCGCGAGGCCGAGATCGTCGCTCAGGCGGGCAAGCTCGGCGCGGTGACCATCGCGACGAACATGGCCGGGCGCGGCACGGACATCATGCTCGGCGGCAACGCGGAATACCTCGCCAAGACCGACCTGCGCAAGGCCGGGTTCGAGGAAGACGTCATCACCGAGGCCACGGGCTACGCCGAGACGGAGGACGAGGAGATTCTGAAGGCCCGCGCCATGTTCGCGGAGCGCCTGGCCGAGCACAGGAAGGTCACGGACGCGGAGGCGGAGAAGGTGCGCGAGGCGGGCGGCCTCTTTATCCTCGGAACGGAGCGGCATGAGTCGCGGCGCATCGACAATCAGCTGCGCGGCCGCGCGGGCCGTCAGGGCGACCCCGGCGAGAGCCGCTTCTACATCGCCATGACCGACGACATCATGCGCCTGTTCGGCTCCGAGCGCGTCATGGGCATGATGGACACCCTCGGCATGGACGAGGACACGCCGCTCGACCAGAAGATGCTCTCGAACGCCATCGAGCAGGCCCAGAAGACCGTGGAGAGCAGAAACTTCCAGACCCGCAAAAACGTCCTCGAATACGACGACGTCATGAACGTCCAGCGCAACGTCATCTACGGCGAGAGGCGCAAGGTGCTCGACGGCGAGGATTTGCAGGCCTCCATCCGCAAGATGATAGAGGAGTTCGTCTCCTCCACCGTGGCGGACGGGCTGGGCAGCGAGCCGCATCCCGACCTTGCCGCCGTGAACGAGGCGCTCGCGCCCTTCGGTAAGCTGTTCCTGCGCCCGGGCGATATTAAGCTCTCCCCTGAGGAGCTCTCCGGCCTCAACGCGCAGAAGCTCACGGACATGGCGCTCGAAAAGGCGCTGGCTTTCTACGACGCGAAGGAGGCCGAACTCGGCCTCATGCCGAACGGCCAGCCCGTCATGCGCGAGCTCGAGCGCGTGGTCATGCTGCGCGTCGTGGACGAGTACTGGATGGAACACCTTGACGCCATGACCGACCTGCGGCAGGGCATCGGCCTGCGCGGCTACGGCAACACAAAGCCGATAGACGCCTACAAGAACGAGGGCTTCGAGATGTTCGAGGCCATGATACACGGCATACGCGAGGAGACGGTGCGCCGGCTCTTTGTGGTGCGCGTGAAGAAGGAGGAAAAGCTCGAGCGCAAGAGCGTCTCCAAAAACGCCGCGGCGAACGTAGGCGGGGACGCGCCGCATAAAAAGCAGCCGGTGAAAAAGATAAAAAAGCCCGGCCGCAACGACCCCTGCCCCTGCGGCAAGCTCAGACCCAACGGCCTGCCCATGAAGTACAAGGACTGCTGCGGCCGCAACGAGTGAGCCGCCGGAAGGAGCCGGAATGTCCCAATTCGTTCAGCGTGAAAAAGACGGGCTCGTATACATGGTCTCGGGCCTCATACCGGCGAAGCATGCCTTCACGACAAGGTACGGCGGAGTGTCCGGTGGATACCTCGCCTCGCTCAATCTCGGATTCAACCGGGGCGACGAGCGCGGGCATGTCATGGAAAACTACCGCATCCTCGGCAGGACGCTGGGCATCGACGTCATGAGCGCGGCGTATACGAAGCAGGTACACGGCGTACACGTGCGGCTCGTGACGGACGCCGACCGCTGCGGCCCGACCGACCCCGCCCCCTGCGACGCGGACGGCCTCGTCACGAACGTGAAGGGTCTGCCCATCTTCTGCTTCACCGCCGACTGCGTGCCGCTGCTGCTGCACGACCCCGTGCGCGAGACCGCCGGCGCCATCCACTGCGGCTGGCGCAGCTCCGTCGGGGACATCCCCGCCGTGGCGGTGCGCATGATGCAGAGCCTCGGCTCCAGAGCCTGGGACATCCGCGCCGCCATCGGGCCCGCCATCGGCGCCTGCTGCTTCGAGACCGACGCAGACGTACCCGAGGCCGTCAGGCGCTGGCTCGGCCCGGACGAGGCCGAGGCGTATATCAGGCCGAAGGGAGGCCGCGGCAAGTTCCTCGTAGACCTGCGCGGCGCCATCAGGCAGCGGCTCATGCAGCTCGGCCTCGAGGAGGAGAACATCGACGTCTCCGACGAGTGTACCATGTGCCTGCATGAGAAATACTGGTCGCACAGGTACAGCCGCGGGCTGCGCGGCAGCCAGTGCGCCTTCATCTGCCTCTAAACTACGGAGTGTGCCATGAAAAAACGCCTTACACCTTTTATAGCCATCCTGCTCGCCGCCTCCATCCTCTCCGGCTGCGGCAGCGCGAGCACGGATAAGGAGCCTGACCCCGTCGAGGGCAACCTCCCCGGCACGGAGCTGGGGGTCTCGGACGCTGCGGACGACATCTTCTCCCTCAACTACAACTCCTCCGCCAGCCTCAATCCCTACGCCACGAACGACACCAACAACCTGCTCATATCCCAGCTCGTCTACGACAACATCTTCGAGCTGGACGACGACTACAACCTCTCGTCCCGGATTATCCTCGAGTACGAGAACACCGGCGGCAGCTACTGGACCTTCACCGTGGACACCAGCATACTGATGCACGACGGCACGAACCTCACGGCGGCGGACGTGGCCTATTCCATCTCGCGCGCCAAGCTGTCCTCGCGCTACAGCGGCAGGTTCACCTACACATACGGCGCCGGAGCGATAAGCGAGGACCAGTTCGTAGTCAACCTCGGCAAGGCCGACACGCTGTTCCCCTATCTGCTGACCATCCCCGTCGTCAAGGACGGCTCGGCCGGCGAGGCCCTGCCCGCCGGCACGGGGCCTTACAGGTATGTCGAGGACGCCGACTATGTCGAGGCTTTCGAGGGACATGTGAACTACCAGAGTTTGCCTGTAGACAGGGTCTATTTTAAGGAATACACTGAACCTGAAGACATTATCATGGCCTTCGAGGACTCGTACATCGACCTGCAGGTGACCGACCCCTCCGGCACGGCGAACTACGGCTACGGCGGCAACACCGAAAAGCGCTACTACACCACGACGAACATGCACTACTTCGGCTTCAACGCCTCGGCCGAGTTCGTGGGCAACCTGCAGTACCGCTTCTGCCTTGCGCTGGCGGTGGACAGGGAATACGCCGCGGACACGCTCATGGGCAACGGCGCCGTGGCCTCCTGCCTGCCCGTCTCACCCACCAGCCCGCTCTACGATGAGTCCGTGGCGAAAGACCTCCGCTTCGACCTTGCGATGTGCGCTCAGGTGCTGGACAACCTCGGCATCACCGACATGAACGGAGACGGTAAGAGGGAATACGTCGAGTACAGCCAGATGAAGGAGATTAACATTGACCTCATAGTCTGCTCAGAGTCCGCCGGCAAGGGCGACATCGCCAAGCAGTTCGCCGCCGACCTCGCGAGCATCGGCGTCACCGTCACGGTCAGGGAGCTGGGCTGGTCGGATTATCAGACGGCGCTCTCCACCGGGGATTTCGACATGTACTACGCCGAGGTCAAGCTCGGCGCCGACTTTGACCTCACGAGCCTGCTCACCAAGGACGCCGCGCTCAACTACGGCAAAATAGAAGACGAGAACTACGCGACCTATATCAGCGAGTTCCTCGCCGCCGACGACACAACACGCGGGCAGGCCGCCTACAACCTCTACAGCTACATCGCCTCGACGACGCCCATCATACCTATCCTGTTCGAACGCAACGAGGTCATCAGCCACCGAAACGTCATAACCGGCATGAACCCAACCTCAAGCAACGTGTTCTACGGCATAGAAAACTGGACGATAACCTTTTCATCGGAAACTGATAACGGGGAGGAGCAGTAAATGACAGACAGAGAGCTTATGGATATGGCGCGCGAGGCCTCGGGCATGGCCTATGTGCCGTATTCCCAGTTCCCAGTGGGCGCGGCGATTGAGTGCTCTGACGGGACGGTATTCACGGGCTGCAACGTCGAGAACGCCGCGCTGGGCAGCACCATCTGCGCCGAGCGCACCGCCGCCTGCAAAGCCGTGAGCGAGGGCCACCAGGATTTTGCAAGGATCGCCATTTGGGGCGAGGGTAAGGACTACTGCATGCCCTGCGGGGCCTGCAGGCAGTTCCTCGCGGAGTTTTCTCCGACCATGGAGGTTCTCTGCGCCAAGGCCGGTGGCAGATATGTGAGCTACCGCCTCAACCAGCTGCTGCCCCACACCTTCAATTACTGACATGGAGCTTGAACAGCTCAGAATATTCTGCGCCGCGGCTGAGATGGAGAGCCTCTCGCGGACGGCCGCCGCGCTCTATATAAGCCACTCCACCGTGTCCCGGGCGATATCCTCGCTCGAGGCCTCGGTAGGTGTGCGGCTGCTCCACCGTGACAGCCGGGGCATCAGCATGACCCCGGCCGGCGAACTCATGCTCGAGGGCGCGCGGGAGCTGCTGCGCATGACGGAGGAGCTGAAGGAGAAAGTCAGAAACACAGGAGGTAAGATATGAGAAAAAAGAGTATACTGATGAGACTGTCGGCAGCGCTGCTCGCCGTGCTCTGCATCTTCGCAGCCGCGCCCGGCATGCAGGCTCGGGCGCTCAACATGGGCAGCCTGAACGTCAGTTTCGCGGACGTCGGCAAGGACGACTGGTTCTATGAATATGTCACGTTCTGCGCCAGCCTCGGCATCATAGAGGGCAAGGAGGACGGCCTGTACCACCCCGACGACCAGCTCAAGAGGGGCGAGTTCATGAAGCTGCTCTCCTACATAGGCGACCTCGTGCCCTACACTTGGGATACCAGCGTCCACTGGGCCCAGCCCTACTGGCAGCTCATGAACGACAACGGCGTGCTCTGGGGCATCGACGAGGTGGTCTGCACCTATTCATCACTCGAGCAGCCCATCTCCAGATACGAGATGAGCGTCATGATAAACAACCTCTGCAGCAACGTCTACTCCGAGACGCCGGTCACGCTTGAGTCCCCGTCAAGCGTCATCGGCGACTACGACAGCATGGCGAGCAAGTACCACGAGTCGGTCATTCAGGCCTTCGGCAAGGGCATCCTCGACGGCTATGAGGACGGGAACTTCCACGGCGACAACACCCTGACAAGGGCGCAGGCGGCGGCGGTCGTGGTCCGCACTGCGGTCACCTCCGAGCGGCTCGAGGTCGAGGACGCCGCGGAGGTCGAGACCCCGACCGGTGGCGACGTGACGATGAACCCGCAGGATTCCTTCGCCTGGCGCAGCCGCTCCATGATAGACGCCTGGGGCAACCCGAACTCCGAGGCGAGGCTGCTCCTGTTCGGCGACAGCAGCAAGACCTATTTCTCCGGCAATGAGGCCAACCTCAGCGACTACATAGTCACCATTCAGGTCAGAACCTGGGACATAAACTCCTCCGGCCAGAAGTACACCCGCACCTGGAACCTGCAGGTCAACAAGATGGTCGAGGATGAGGTCAAGGCCATCTTCGAGTACATCTACAACGACCCGGAGCAGTTCCCGATACACGCGCTCGGCTGCGCGAGGTTCGGCGCAAATCAGCTCAGGCACGGCTGGGGCTGCGCCATCGACATAAACCCCGTCGAGAACTTCTACTGCTACACGACTACCACCCCCTACACCGCAGTCACGGGCACGACCTGCTACAAGTACAGCGACAGTCCCTACTGCATCACGCCTGACAGCAGCGTCGTGGAAGCCTTCGCGCTCTACGGCTGGGGCTGGGGCGGCGGCACCGCCGAAAACGGCTACAGTGGCTGGACCACCACCGCCGACTACATGCACTTCTCCATCCTCTCCAGCGGCGGCTGATACGGTGAAAACACAATAAGAAAAAGGGCTTCGCTCCCGCGGGAGCGAAGCCCTTTTTCTTATTATCCTCAGCCAAACAGGTTCTTGAAGAAATCGACCACCGAGTTCCAGACGTTCTTCACGCTTTCTATGAAACTCGTCACCTTCTCCTTCGCCTGGCCCAGCTTCGCTATCGTGTTCTGCACCGACTCGACCTTTTCCTTCAGCTGCTCCGGGTCAAGCTTCTCCAGAGAACGGCACAGGCTTATGAGCTGGTCTATCTGCGTGTCCGTCAGCGTCACGCCGAGGTCCGAGGCGATCGAGCTTATCTCAGCTCTCAGCTCATCGTCCGTCATGTTCTTGGTCTCGCCCAGCAGCAGCTTCAGCTCGTTTACTATCTCCACCGAGTCGTAGCTGCCTATCTGCTCGGCCAGCTCCGCCGTCAGCGTCAGCTCCTGCGTGCTCACGAGCTTCGCAGTCTCGTCCAGTTCCTGGCCCGTGATGTCCTCATATGCAAGGTACACGCCTGTCAGCGCCGCCGTGCCCGAGACCTCAAAGGGTGCCGCCACGATTATCTTCGCGTCCGTTATCCCCGCCGTCGCCAGCGCCGAAACATACATCTGCGAGGTACACCAGTTGATGTTCGAGGTCGTCACGTCCAGACCCTCTCCCTCCTCCAGCACCTCGATATACACGCAGGATATCGAATTCGTGCCTATGATGGACTCGTCGACGTAACCCTCGAGGTATTTCCGCTCGTCCGCGTTCGTCACGCGCAGCTCCGTCACGTCCCCGCGCGCGATGCCGAAGTTGGCATACACGTCGGCGATCTGTTCCTCGGTCAAGTTCGCGCCTATCACCGCGCGCGCCTCGCCTGCATCTACCGCCAGCGCCGGCACTGCCCCGATGAGCAAGCTGCACACCAGCAGGATCGATATAAACCTTTTCATGTCATGACCTCCATGTCCTTTTGACGCCTTTACAGCCCGAATGTTCCTCACAGTGGCTGCTTCGAGATCTTCGCCCAGCGCCTCGGGTATTTATCCGGCGTCTCGGCAACCTTCTTTATCAGCACCGCAGCCCGGGTGACGTCCGTGCCCGGTATCCCATATGTCCTTATCTCCGGCTCCGCGCCGCCCAGCGTTTTTATCGCGTTCGCCGCCTCCGCGACCTCCGCGGCGCAGTCGGCCGCCTTCATGGAGATGAACAGCCCGCCCGCCTTTACAAACGGCAGGCACAGCTCGCAGAGGACATTGAGCCTCGCCACCGCGCGGCTCACCGCGATGTCATAGGCCCCGCGCCGCTCCTTCGGCGCTTCCTCCGCCCTCATACACACGACCTCGACGTTCCGAAGCCCCAGCCGCTCCGCCGTGTCCGAGAGGAAATCCATCCGCTTCTGCTGGCTGTCGAGCAGCGTGAACTCCGCGTCCGGCCTGAGTATCGCCAGCGGCAGGCCCGGAAAGCCTGCGCCCGTGCCAACGTCGATGACCCGTGCGCCGCCGAAGTCCGCAAAACCCAAAAGCGCCGCGCTGTCCAGAAAATGCAGCCGCGCCACCGGCTCCTCGCCCTCAATCGCCGTCAGGTTCATCACTGAGCCGACCTCCGCGAGCCGCTCATAGTATGTGCGGAAGCGCCCGCAGGCATCCTCCGCCGCCTCAATGCCCAGCTCCGCAAAGCCGCCCTTCAGGATCTCCTCCATATGCTCACCTCAAAATATAATACCGGACGCAAATACAGCGCCCGGTATTATATCACATTTCGTCAAAAATTACAATCACGCGTAGAAATCGTGGTCGCCAATGCTCGTGACGTAGGTCCTCGTCTGCCTGAACCAGCTCGACACCCCTATGTCCGGGTTCACAAAGTAGAGGCTGCCGCCAACGATGTCATATCCCTCGAGACAAAGCTTTGCCGCAACAACACATTCCTCCGTCGGCTCGAGATATATGCTGCCCGTCTCCACCGGGGAAAACTGTACTCCATAGCGCCGGTCGAAGATGACCTCATACACCGTACCCGGGAACGCCCCCGAGGCCACGCGGTTCATCACCACGTCGCCCACGCCCAGCATGCCCTCCAGGGGCTGGTTGCCCGACTCCGCATAGATGATGCGAGAGAGCCAATAGACGTCCTCACTGTCGTAAAACTCCTCGCCTGACACCAGCGTCTCCGGCGAGGTGATGTCCACATTCACGCTGTCCGACGCCGTGTCCCACACGACCTCATAGCCGAAGAGCTTCCCCAGCTCACTCAGAGGCCAGAGCTGTTCGCCCTCGTCCTCGATAAGCCCGCCCTCGAGGTAAAAATACCTGCCCGAGACCGAGAAATACTCGCCCTCATCCGAAAGTTCGAGCTTGAGACCACCCAGCGTAAGACTCTCCTCGTCCAACTCAAGCCCCGTCGCCTGCGCGAACTCGCGCAGCGTCATCCGCGCCTTGTCGTCCGCCAGCCTGCAGCTGCCGTAGAGCGCACCGTTTATGTACAGCGGTATAAGCCGCAGCCCGCTCTCCGTCCGATCAGTGGCCGGCTCCTGCTGCTCAGGCTCGTCCGTGACCTCCGTGCCGACCTCCGCCGTCTCTATGTCCAGCTCCCAGGCCGGGGGATGATACACCGCCTCAACGTCACCCTTCATCACGAAGGAACCGCTCACCGTCAGGCACAGCAAAATGGTCGCCGCAAGCAGGGCTATATTGACTTTCCTGTTTCTGGCCATTGTGCACCTCAGTTTGTCCATGCCGATGTTACGCCCGCCTACGCTTGCAGGCTTTCGTAACCCTTCTGCAATAATTATAGTCAAATATGCAAGTTAAATTCAATCGGCATTTTACACAAACAAGGTTTGTGAATTTTAAGTATAGTTAACAACGGCACCACATCATATGGATAAATTGAGAGAATTTCGTCGAATCAATCTATATGTTGTGTTGTGCTTTGTGCCGAAGTTTTGAGTTTCGACGCGAAACGACGTAAATTTTTTTGCAATCACGCAAGTTTAGGTGACAAAAAGCTCGAATTTTGTTACCCTTTTATTATTTTATCGATATTATGTAAATCAATTTGCCTCTTTTTCGAGACATTCCCGTAACGCTTTTGAGAGCTGATCCGGGCAGGATGTGGCCTTGAAACCACAGCGTATGCCCTCCATTCTGGAAATGGCTTCTTTGGCATCCATCCCCACAATCAGCCTGGAAATGCCCTGCAGATTGCCGTCGCATCCCCCCTTGACCTCTACTTGCTTCACAATCCCGTTTTCAATCTCCACCCGCATGAGCTGCGAGCAGACACCTCTCGGCCTGTAGGTATGCACCATTTTGTCGTCCTCCTGTCTTTTTCGACCATCGGTTGTTATGTCTATCTTTGCCGTATCCTGTCGGAAATTTTATTGCGCCCGGCGGGTAGAGGATTATAGCACAGTTCAGCCCCCAGCGCAAGACGGTGCTCGGGTAGCTCGGCATACTCCCGATCTCCGTTGCATAGGCTTGCTTGAGGAGGTGAGGCCATGGGCTGGACAAAAAAGCTCGCAGCAGCGGGCGTGCTGCTGGTCGGGGCCAGAGCGCTGCTGGCCGGCGGAGCAGGCGACGCCCTGGCGAACTGGCTTGGCGAAGCTGTCGGAGGTCGCATGGTCACGGCCAGCCTCAACCTTGAGCTCGGCCCGCGTGAGTCGGAGGCGGCCGTCACCGCGACTGCCGACCCCGTCTATCCTTCGGTCGTGCTAGACTTCTCCCCCTCGCCCGAGCCCTCCGAAGAACCAGACATGGTATCCGAAGGTTCCGACAGCGGCGAAAACATCATTGAGACTACCATTTACAGCGGCCTCTCCATTAAAAACTCCACGAGCTACGACATTGACGTCGGCGAGCTGGTACGGCTCGGACCTACTCAGGTCCTGCCGCGTGACGGGCCGCAGATACTCATAGTCCACACCCACGGCAGCGAGGCCTACACCCCCGACCGCTACAACCAGTACGACGCCTCTGACAGCTATCGCACTGAGGACAAGGACTACAACGTCGTCAGGGTCGGGGACGAACTTGCCTCCGCCCTGGAGGCGCAGGGGCTGTCGGTACTGCACGACCGCGAGATATACGACTACCCGAGCTACACCGGCTCCTACAACCGCTCGGGCGCGGCGGTGGAGGCGTATCTGGAGCAGTACCCGGACATAGCCGTAGTCATAGACCTGCACCGTGACGCGCTCGGCGACGGTGACGTGGTTTACAAAACGATGGCGGAACTGGACGGCCAGACCTCATCCCAGCTCATGATGCTGGTCGGCACAGGTGAGGGCGGCCTGAGCCATCCTGAATGGGAGCAGAACCTGCGGCTCGCGCTCTACCTGCAGCAGGCGGTGAACGCGAAATATCCGACCCTGGCAAGGCCGATATCGGTGACGCAGGAGCGCTACAACCAGCACCTGACCACCGGCTCGATGATACTCGAGGTCGGCTCGAGCGGAAACACGCTGCAGGAGGCGCTGACGGCCGTGCGGCTCTATGCCGACGCCGTGGGTCCGGCGCTTTTAAAACTTGTGGCAGAGAACTGAATATTTGCCTCCCGGCGCGTCAAGAATCTTCTCAGAACGTACCGGGAGGTGTATTTTATAATGAAGGTATCGGATATCATGTCGGGCAGGGTCGTGACGATAGGCCAGCACGAGCCTGTCATCGCGGCGGCGCGGCTCTTGAAGCGGATGAACCTTGGCGCGCTGCCCGTGACGGACGACAAGGGAAAGCTCAAGGGCATGCTGACGGACCGTGACATCGTGCTGCGCTGCGTTGCGGCTGGCGCGGACCCCAAGACGCTGGAGATACGCGAGATCATGTCGCGCGGGGTGGTGACGGCCTCGCCGGGCATAGATGTCTCAGAGGCCGCGAAGCTCATGCGCGGCGATCAGGTGCGCCGCCTTCCGGTGGTCGAGGGCGGGAAACTCGTGGGCATGCTCTCGATTGCGGACATGGCGCGGCGCTGCGACATGGAAGCGGCCGCCGCGCTGGCTGATATCTCGTCGAATATCAGGCGCGCGGGTCCGGTCGAAAAAAAGTGATGAAAATTTCAAAAAAGGTCTTTACAAAGGCGTGAGGCTGTGCTATTATAATATCGGTAATAAGAATTATTATTGTTTTAGGAGGCGGCGATGGAGGCACGCAAGTACAGCAAAAAGCGGCAGGCAATATATGAGGCCCTGCGGGATGCGAAGGAGCACCCGAGCGCGGAGATGCTGTATGCGAAGCTGAAGCCCGAGTATCCCGACCTGAGTCTGGGCACGGTGTACCGGAACCTCGCAATGTTTGTGAGGGACGGGGACGTAGTGAGCGTCGGCACGGTCGCGGGGCAGGAGAGGTACGACGCGGACACGAGGCCGCACGCGCATTTCATCTGCTCCAGCTGTGGCAGGGTGCTGGACGTGTGCTCCCCATGCCTGAGCGCTCTGGACAAGGAGGTCGAGAGGGAGACCGGCGGAGAGGTTGTCGGCCATTCGCTGAGCTTTTCCGGTACCTGTTCCGGATGCCTGAAGGGGCAAAAAACGGCTGTATAAGTCGTTTTTACATAGGATGTTATCAATACAAATTCGAATGATATTAAATTAGGAGGCAAAAAATCATGGCAAAGTGGATCTGCAGTGTATGTGGTTATGTGCACGAGGGCGATACCCCTCCCGAGAAGTGCCCGCAGTGCAAGGCTCCGGCCGAGAAGTTCAAGAAGCAGGAAGAGGGCAAGAAGTCCTGGGCGGCCGAGCATGTTGTCGGCGTGGCGAAGGGCTCTCCTGATGAGATAATCGCCGGTCTGAGGATGAATTTTGAGGGCGAGTGCACCGAGGTCGGCATGTATCTGGCCATGGCGCGCGTTGCGCACCGCGAAGGCTATCCCGAGATCGGACTGTACTGGGAGAAGGCAGCCTGGGAGGAGGCCGAGCACGCGGCGAAGTTTGCCGAGCTGCTGGGCGAAGTCGTGACCGACAGCACGAAGAAGAACCTCGAGATGCGCGTTGAGGCCGAGAACGGCGCCACCGCCGGCAAGTTTGAGCTGGCCAAACTCGCCAAGCAGCTGAACCTCGACGCCATCCACGACACCGTCCACGAGATGGCCCGCGACGAGGCCCGCCACGGCAAGGCCTTCGAGGGCCTGCTGGCCCGCTATTTTGGTTAAGCTGTATTTTTGAAATAGAACAAAATAAAAGGAGCTAAATACGATGGATAAGTACGTATGCGTCTGCGGTTATGAGTACGATCCCGCCGTCGGTGATCCCGACAACGGCGTGGCCCCCGGCACTGCCTGGGAAGATGTCCCCGAAGACTGGGTCTGCCCCGTCTGCGGAATGGGCAAGGACGCCTTTGAGAAAGCGTAAGCGGAACCTGTATCAGGGCCGGCCTCATGGTCGGCCCTGTTTTTGCTGAGATTTACACGACAAAAGGAGTGGGCGTATGAGTAACTTGAAAAAACGCATCCTGACGCTGGGGCTGGTTCTCGCCCTGATGTTCAGCCTCGCGGCGGTACCGGGCATGGCGGCGGATTCCGTCTCCGCTGAGGACGCCGCGAACGAGCTTTATGCCCTCGGGCTGTTCCAGGGCACTGCGGTTGACTCCGAGGGCCTGCCGCTGTTCAGCCTCGACAGGGCGCCGACCCGCCACGAGGCCGTGACGATGCTGGTGCGCCTGCTCGGCAAGGAGCAGGAGGCCCTCGCGGGCAGCTGGGACATCCCCTTCGGCGACGTGGCCGACTGGGCCGTGCCCTACGTGGGCTACGCCTACGCCCACGGCCTGACCGACGGCACCTCCGTCAGCACCTACAGCGGGCAGAACCCGGTCACCGCCGCTCAGTACATAACCTTCGTCCTGCGCGCCATGGGCTATTCCTCCGGGGAAGACTTCGACTGGGAGCGCTCATGGGAGCTCTCCGACAGGCTGGGCATCACAGACGGCGAGTACAGCGAGGGCGGAGCCGCCTTCCTGCGCGGCGACGTGGCGCTCATATCTCTCGCCGCCCTCAGTGCCAGGTGCAAGGACGGCAGCCTCCTTGGCAGCGAGCTGGCCGGCATCGGCAGCACCATGACGAAGGACGACTACCTTGCCGACAGCCTCAGCCAAAGCGAGTTCGCCGCGCTGCGCGACGCCTCGGCGCAGGAGCTGCGCGACAGGCTCTCCACCCTCGGCGACGTGCTCACCTGGCTCGACAGCTGGAACGCCGAAATGTACACCTCCATAAACCTCAGCGGCGACATGAGGCTGGATTTCAGCCTCGACTGGCTGCGCGACGGCATCTCCGCCAGCGAGAACTACACCGCCCTCGCCGCCTACTTCCTCTCCGACAACTACCCCGGTATGCACTGCGTCATGGCGGACGTGGTGAGCCGCGAGGGCGGGCGCTGGCTGCTCACGGCCCTCGCCCTGCCGGTGAAAGAGGGCTACCTCATCATCTCCCCGGTGATGCTCTCAAACAACCTCTACAACGCCAACTGCCGCCCGGCCTCGTTCGAGGAAGTCGTCGTGCCGAGCCTCACGGATCTGAACGAGTACCTCGTCGCCGGGCCTGTCGCCCCGGGCGAGCTGCTGCAGCACATATTTGTAGCCGACTGCGGCCAGACCGATCTGCATTTCACGCTCACCGATACTGACTGCGTCCTCAGCGGCGGGCAGGCGCGGCTCGTGTTCAGCATGAGCCAGGCCGAGGTTGACGACTACGAGGAGGCCGAACGCCTCGCATTTGCCGACCAGAGCTGGAGCCAGCTCACGGAGAACTGGGCCAGCCTCGGCATCACGCAGGAGCTTATGCCCACCCTCAGCCGCGCGGAGGCCGCGGCGCTCTACGGCAAGGATATCGACACCGTGGCGGCGGCGGTCAAGACCCTCGGCGACTGCATCTACTACTACGCCGCAGCCGGCACGCGCGCGGAAGGCGTGGACATCGTCACCTTCGACAAGGAATGCGACTGGCACTACAACTACGCCCCGGCAGCCGTGCTCGCCCACAACTTCTTCAACTGCGGCGCGTCCGCCGGGCTGACCGCCCGGCTGCTCGAGGGCGACTACGATGAGGTAGGGCTCATAGGCATGACCTTCGCTGCCGGCGAGGGCGGCGGGCACGTCATAAACTACCTGCGCGCCGGGGACAGATACTACGTCTTCGACATCGTGAACCTCGTCAGCACCGGCTATACGCGCGAGGGCTTCCTGCTCACGGGCGGGGACAGCCTCAGCGCCGCCGCGCTCGGCTGGAGCGGCAGCAGCCCCTGGAACGAAAAGCTCATGCACGCCTACGTCTCCTTCGACGGCGACGCCCCGGTCGGCTGGAACAGCAGCAACGTCTCCTACCTCTCCACCGAATACTACGACTCGGCCCGGATACTCCTGCAGACGCCCGACGAGGGCTACGTCTACGAGTGGCGCGACATCTCGCCCGCCATCCGCGCAGACATCGACAGCATGCGCGGCGCGGCCTGAGCCTTATGCCATGGGCAGCGCAGCGGCTCGGCCCTCTCGTACAGACGGGTGAAGTCCGCGACGCTGTCGATCCTCCGCAGCAGGCGCAGCCATCGCCTCCTGAGACTATTCCACTCCATATATGCGAAAAGCCCGGCGACTGCCGGACTTCTTAGACAGGCTAAGGGCCGGCGGAAAAATCCGCCGGCTCCTTTTATTCTCCGCCCGTGCGGGCTTTCCGGGCGCCGAGCCGGGAAAGCAGGACATATGTGAGCCCGCCCAGGACATACGCTGCGACGTCCCACACGTCGCTGGTGCCGTGCGGGAAAACCATCGGCAGCGCATATTCCCACAGCAGTCCGCAGGCGGTATCCGCCCAAGCTCATGACCAGATTCAAATACGTCATGACGCATATCCCCGCGAGCCAGTCGTTGAAGTGGCATTTCAGCAGATATGATACCACGGGAACGCCAAGCGCGTTTTTAAGCCAAAACCGGTTCACACAATAGGCCAGCGAAATAATTGCGAGCGTGATCACATCAAAGCGCCTCGCGCAAAACGAACGCTCACAGCACATACATGATGAGCAGAGCCAGACAGATCGCCAGAACAACGCCAAAGAAGGTCAGGCCACCCTTATTATTGTTGTTATTGTTATACACAGCCAGGTTCACCTCCCATCTCTGCAGATGCCGCGAAAACTAGTTGAACAGGCTCTCATACAGCTCCGGGTCCTGTTCCTTCACATAGTCGCTGAACGACTGCCCCGGCTCCGGAGCGGTGTAGCCGTAGCCCTTGTCGCAGTCATAGCCGCCTCCTGTTGGGCCGTCGTATGCGCTGCCGTCATCGACTGCGACGGGAGCCGGGCCGCTGCTGCACAGCGTCAACATCAAAGCCGCCGCACACAGAAGCAGCGCCGCGCGTTTTTTCATCACACTTCCCCCTGTTCAGTATTTTTTGATTTGATATTAACCGATTTTGGTTAATATCAATATACACCGCATTCGGTTAACATTCATGTGGAAAGTGAGACTTGGATGTTATGATCAGGTACGACAATCTGTGGAACGTGATGAGGGAGAGGGGCTTGACGCAACATGCTCTCATAAAGAGATACGGAGTCAGCCCCGCTCAGATCACGCGGCTAAAGCGTAACGAGAGCGTCAGCACGCACACCATAGACATGTTCTGCCGCATACTCGGCTGCAGCGTTGGGGATATAATGGAATACATTGAAGACGAGCCGTGAGCAGGGGCAGGCGCGCCCCGGGCATTGCGCTCATTTGGCTTGCATTGCGCGGAAAACGGGCTATAATGTCACTTGCAAAACTTTTGAATGGAGCATTGCCGTGAAAAAGCAGAACGACCTCGGCCGCGACCCTGTCCGTCCGCTGGTCTGGCGCATAGCCTTCCCGAGCATGCTGGCCCAGTTCGTCAGCGTGCTCTACAGCATCGTGGACCGCATCTACATAAGCAATATCCCCGTCACGGGCGAGACCGCGCTCGCGGGCGTCGGCGTCTGCGGGCCTGTCGTCACCATGCTCGGGGCCTTCGCCTTCCTCGTCGGCGTCGGCGGCGCACCGCTCATGAGCATCAACATGGGTGCCGGCAGGCCGGACGAGGCCAGGCGCATACTCTCGAACAGCTTTCTCGTCCTGTGCGTCTGCGCTATTGTCCTCACCGCGGCGGTCTATCCGCTCAGGAGGCCAATGCTCATGTTCTTCGGTGCGAGCGAGGTCACCTACCCCTACGCCGACGAGTATTTCTCCATCTACCTCGCCGGCACCGCCTTCAACCTGCTCTCCCTCGGCATGAACCAGTTTATCATCTGTCAGGGCTTCGCCAAAAAGGGGATGTTCTCCGTTGTGCTCGGCGCGGCGCTCAACATAGTGCTCGACCCCGTCTTCATCTTCGCCTTCGACATGGGGGTCGCGGGCGCGGCGCTCGCCACCGTCATCTCCCAGCTCGCCAGCTGCATTTACGTGCTCTGCGTGCTGTTCGGCAAAAAGGTGCCCGTGCGCATCGGCTTCGGCGGCTACAGCGGCAAGCTCATAGGCCGTATACTGCTCACCGGCATCTCGCCCTTCCTCATCATCTTCGTGGACAGCGTCATGATAATCTCCATGAACGCCGTCCTGCAGAGCTACGGCGGGCCGGAGCTGGGCGACAGGCTCATCACCTGCGCCACCATCGCCCAGAGCTTCATGCTCGTCGTCACCATGCCCCTCGGAGGCATCTCCGGCGGCACCCAGACCATCCTCGCCTTCAACTTCGGCGCCCACAGGCGCGACCGCATACTCGAGGCCCAGAAGCACATCATGCTGCTCTGCGTGGGCTATACCGCCCTGATGTTCGCCTTCGCGCGGCTCGGCGGAGGGCTTTTCGTGCGCCTGTTCACAACCGAGGCCGGACTCGCAGAGGAGGCGCTCTCCGCCATCCGCGTCTGCACGCTCGCCATCATTCCCCTCGGCGTCCAGTACGCGCTCGTGGACGGCTTCACCGGCATGGCCCAGGTGAAGCTCGCCCTGCCGCTCTCCGCCTGGCGCAAGCTCGTCTACTTCGCCGCCCTGTTCTGGCTGCCCGCCGCATTCGGCGCGCGCGCCGCCTTCTGGGCCGAGCCCGTCTCCGACATCCTCGGCCCCATCGCAAGCGTCAGCGTCTACGCCCTCTGTATCAAAAAACTTCTCGACTTCCCGCCCGCCCGGCCTTAAGCCCGGCCGGGCTTGTTTTTTCAGCTTTGTGGAGAAAAATTATTGACAAACGATAATTCGGCTGTTACACTGAAAGCAGATGATTATTGTTTTACGATAATTTCAGGAGGGACAGGCATGGCGGAAAAGAGGTTTTGGCGGCTTATTGCGCTGGCGGCGGCGCTGGGGCTGGGCGTATGCGCGGCGCTGGCGGCGCGTCCGGGGCTTATAGAGCTGCCGTTCAAGCTGCCCTGCGGGTATTTCGTGGACCTGCTCTGGGACATTTCGAAAACGGGCGCGGTCTGGCGTATACTGGCGATAATCCTGTATGTGCTGGTGTGCCTCGTGCCGGCGGGGGCGCTCTTTCTCATCTCGAGGCGGCGCAGGCCCTGGCGCGAGGACTGGCTGCTCGCGCTGCTTTCCGTCGTGCTGCTCCTGCTCGTGGGCCGGGCGCTGGACAGGAACTGGACGATATACTCCGCCTTCGCGCAGATGGGCCTTCTCGCCGTGCTCGTGACCTGGCTGGCGCTGAGGCTGCTGCGGTATTTCAGCGTCTCCGACGACAGGCGGCTCGTGAGGCTGGTGCGCATCGTGGTCGTGCTTGTTGGGGTGCTCTTTGCCGCGCTCGCGGGCGTCTCGGCCTTTGCAATACTCGCCGCGCTCTTTGAGCGCTTCTCCATCCCGGCGCTCGCGGAGGGCGCCGGCTCCGTGGCCTCAAGCGGCATAACCGTCTACGGCTGCCTGCTGGGGCTGCGGCTCGTGGACAGCCTCGGCGAGGGCGGGGAGCTCACGGACGATACCGTGGACCTTGCCCGGGGCTTCTACCGCTACAGCGTCCGGGCGGCGAGCGCAATACTGCTCATAAGCCTCGCCGCGAACCTCGCAAAACTCGCCTTCGTCAGGCTCTCGGCCAGCACGGACGTGAGCGTGAACTTCCCCGTCTTCCAGCTGCTGTTCTGCCTCGCGGCGCTCATCGTCTCGCGCTTCATCGCCGCGCACAAAGAGCTGCGGGACGACAACGATCTCTTTGTCTGATGGCTATACGGGTACATCTGGACGAGGTCCTGCGCGAGCGGGGCATGACGGCGAAGGAACTTTGCGCCAAGGTGGGTATCACGGAGGCGAACCTCTCCATCCTGCGCTCCGGCAAGGCCCGGGGCGTCAGGTTCGGAACCATCAACCGCATCTGCTACTACCTCGAATGCGACGTGGGAGACATTTTGAAATTTGACGGAGAGCTTGAGGAGGAAGAAGAATGAACGGTGACAGAAAGACGATGCTAAGCCCTGCGCGCTGCCTCATCCTCTGCGCCGCGGCGGCGCTCGCGGGCTGCGCGGTGTACCTGTTCTCGGTCTCGCAGGCTGAGTCGGCGCTGGGCCGGCTCTGGTTCCCCTTTGCGCAGATACAGGCCGTGACGGCGGGCGCGGACGGCCGGACCCCACAGAGCGTGTGCCTCGTGCTGGCCGCGCTGCCGGTCTTCGGCTTCCTCGCCCAGCTGCTCAGGCAGAGGTTCAGGCCGGAGGACCTGCTGCTTTTGCTGTGCGCGGTGCTCGTCTACATGGTCATGGACAGCCCGCTTAGCATGGAGGACCTGTTCGCCTCGTCCGCAGCACAGCCCTCGGCGGTCTGGACGGCGCTGCTGGTCTGGGCGGGGCTGCGGATACTGCGGGCCTGCTGCGCGGCGGAAGGCGCTCCGCTCGTGCGCTGGTGCGGCTGGGGCGTCTGCGCGGCGGCGCTGTACTTCGCCTATAGCGCAGGCGCGAACGTGGGCGCGGCTGTGTTCGTGCTCAGGTACGGGCAGATGGGCGCGGCGGCACTCTCGAAGGCTGCGCTGATGCTCGTCTCTGCGGGGCTGGGCGTCGCTGCCTGCATGTACACGCTCGGGGCGCTGCGGCGCTACGACATCGACGGGGAGCTGAGCGAGGCCGTCATGGCGGCGGTGGGCCGGCTATCGAGGTTCTGCGCGGCGGCGCTCGCGGCGATGCTGCTGCTGGCTGCGGCGGTGGAACTTGTCAATGTGCTCGCGAGGCCCGCGGGCCTCAGCCTGAGCTCGGTGAGCTTTCCCGTGAGCGCGCTCATCTACTGCTTCGCCGTGCTGCTGGGCGCGAGGCTCATCGCGGCGCACAAGCGGCTCAAGGACGACAACGACCTGTTCGTCTGAGGGCGCAAAGTCTAAAAGTTTTCGCCCGCCTTTTACAAAAGGCGGAGCGCGGAACACTCTATGCTCATAAAAGCGCAGGAGGGGGTTTAAGGGGGAACCCTCGCCGGAGGTTCCCCCTTGTCATTTCACCGGTGCGTAACCATGACGCCGGGCGGGGATGGAACCCCGCCCCTACGACGTGCGCGAAAAACGGCGCATACCAATGCATAAGAAGGAGCTTACACATGAAAAAACTCGCCATTGCGCTCATACTCGCCCTCGCCCTCTCTCTGCCCGGCTGCTCGCTGCTGCGCGAGGACGGCGAGCCCTCGGAGACCGACAGGCTCGTCGGCGTGTACATCACCGAAAGCTACATCGACACCTTCGACTTCGAGGCCTACTTCCAGGACAACGCCTCGTCCCTGTCGGGCGGCGGCGAGATATCCCGCGAGGACACCGAAAAATACTCCCAGCGCATCTATGCCGAAGTCGTGGACGGCAAAACCAGCTTCCCCATCGTGGGCGTGCCCCTCATCGCGGCGCGCTATGAGAAGGACGGCGAGAGCTACACCGGCAGCGACTGCGGCGACAAGCTCGCGGACGTACATCTGAGCATAAGCAACTCTGACGACATGGTGACCACCGTGCTCACGGGCGAAATTTTCACCGACAGCGGCTCCGGGCGCGTCACCGCCTACTGCAACCCCGTGTACCAGCAGGCGGATGGGCGCATCTACCTCGTCCCCGGCGAAGGCATGACGGCGGACAGCGGCGGGAGCATGGTCTTCAGCCTCTCGGACAGCCGCGAGAGCGCCGTCGAGGGCGAGCAGGGCTACGGCATGGAGATCACGCTGACCGCGACGGGCCGCTATCCCTCCGACAAGCTCGCCGTGTTGCTCTATTCCGCGGACGGCGAGCTCATGGGCCGCACTGAGTACGCGCCCGAGGACATGCCCGAGGAGATAGCAGCGGACGGCGCGGCCTGGGCCGTCTTCGAGGACTACACGCGCGACTTCCTCGGCGAGCCCCAGGTCATACGCCGGCTCATAGCCGCGGGCAGCGACGAGGGCTTCCTGAGCCTCCACATGGAGCCCGGCGAAGTGTTCTACACGCCGCGCACGACGTATCTGAAATAGGGCTCTTTGCCGTCCCGGGCAGGTTTTGAATCAAAATGCCGTTTTTGGGAGAGACTAGCTGTACTTTCCTGAAAAGGGGTTTTAAAATTTGCAGGGCAAGGTAGAGATCTGCGGAGTCAACACGGCGAGGCTGCCCGTGCTGAAGAACGACGAGGCCCAGGCGCTGCTCGTAAGGGCGCGGGCCGGAGACCTCGAGGCGCGCGAGGCACTCATAAGCGGGAACCTGCGGCTGGTGCTCTCGGTCATACAGAAGTTCGCAGGCCGGGGCGAGAACGTGGACGACCTGTTTCAGGTCGGCTGCATTGGCCTCATCAAGGCCATCGACAACTTCGACACTTCGCAGAAGGTCAAATTCTCCACTTACGGCGTGCCGATGATAGCAGGCGAGATACGGCGCTACCTGCGCGACAACAGCTCCGTGCGCGTCTCGCGCTCAATGCGCGACACCGCCTACAGGGTACTGCAGATGCGCGAAAAGCTTACGGCTGAGACGGGCCGAGAGCCTACGACCGAGGAGATCGCAAGCGCCCTCGGCATAAAGCGCGAGGAGGTCGTCTTCTCCCTCGACGCCATCTCCGACCCGGTTTCGCTGTTCGAGCCGGTCTACTCCGACGCGGGCGAGAGCGTCTGCGTTATGGACCAGATCTGCGACAGGCGAGACACCGACGAGAGCTGGCTCGAGCGCCTCGCGCTCACCGACGCCATTGCCTCTCTGGGCGAACGCGAAAAACGCATCCTCGCCCTGCGCTACTGCGACGGCAAGACCCAAATGGAGGTCGCCTCCGAGATACACATCTCCCAGGCCCAGGTCTCCCGACTTGAGAAAAACGCCATCTCGCAGATAAAAAAGAACATCTTCGCACAGTGATGCGGCATGAGAACGCCCCGGCCTGTCGGTCGGGGCGTTTGTCAATCTTCTTTTTCCGCGGCTCGCTTTTTCAGCCGTTCCTCTCTGGCCCTGTTATAGCTCATCGAATAGTTCCTGAGGCACTCATGCAGCATCAGCTCCGCTATCGCCGCGTACTTGGGGGTTTCCGGGTCGTCGGCCGGGAGCCGCCGCGCTATGTCCGCGGCCTTTATAAGGCTGGCAGCCATGATAGCCTTATCCTTCGCCAGAGCCGTCAGCTCGCTCATCGCAGCTCCCATGGCCTCCGGTAGTCCGGGTTCGGTTTTATAGCCGGCTTCGACTATGATGTCCCTTCTTACCCCTATGCCCAGCCTTATCAGCTCTCGGCCGCCCTCGTCCTGCATGAGGCTCTCCGCCGCCGGCTCCTTCGGATATCCGCTTTCCATCTCTCAGCCCCCCTGTTTCGTCTCCTGGCAGCTCCTTCGGTACTCCATCAGCCCGTCCATGTCCCTGATGCCTATATAACTGCCCTGCATGGCCTCGCCCGTCTCGACGTCCACTTCCATCTCGACGAAGTTTATGCACATGTTCGGCTGCGCGTAGTTCGCCTTCCAGCGGCCGAAACCGGTGATGGAGGTCGAATACGGGATGATCGCGGCCCAGGGCAGCTTGTTGTCGGGCTTGTTGCTGACCCAGACGAAGCCGTCGCGCGTCTCAATCTCATACGGCGAGCAGCGGAACACGGCGGCTGCCATGGCCTGCAGCTGACGCAGGGCGTCCTCAGCGGCGCGGGTGGCGGCGGTACCGGAGGTCAGCGTGCCGCGGCTGCCGCAGAGGCCGAACTCGACGGGGTTGTCGACGGTGCCCGTATTCGTCACGGTGACGGACTCGAAGGGCACATTGAGCACCTCGGCGACCATCTTGGCGCAGGCCGCCCTCTGGCCCTGGCCGGACTCGACGAGGGACTGGTTGAGGATGACGGAGCCGTTGGTGTGCAGGCGGACGATGGCCTCGGAGTTGTCCTCGCCGACGTCGCCGTTGCCGTGGATGGAGACGCCGACGCCTATGCGCTTGGAGCCATTGACGGCGGTGGGCTTGTACCAGCCCTTGAACTTCTCCTTCCAGCCGAATTTCTCGGCGGCCTCGAGGATGGCCTGGCGGTAGTCGACCTCGTGGCAGGTCCACCAGTTGCAGTCACGCCACATGTAGCGGTCGCCTGCACAGACAAAGTTGTCGTGGAAGAACTGCACCGGGTCAAGGTTCATGTCGGCCAGCATGTGGGCGATGACGGGCATCATGGCGCTCTTGAGCTCCTGGCCGCCGAAGCCGCGGACCGTGCCGCAGGAAATGGTGTTCGTCGCGTACATGCAGGTGTCGATGTCCCAGTTCTGGCACTTCGCCAGCGCGACCTGCATCTCGCCCAGACCGACGGCGGTGATGCAGTAGCCGGCATCGTCGGTGTAGCCGGGCATGACGTACCAGTGGCCTTTAACGGAGGTCATGATGCCGTCCTTGATGGAGAAGCGGGCCGTGAAACGGGAGCCGAGGCGCATCTCGTGGATGGTCAGCTGGTCCTCCTTGTTCATGCGGAACCTGACGGGATGGCCCGTTAGCCTCGACAGCAGCGCCGTGTACAGGCACATCAGCGTCATCTCCTGCTTGTTGCCGTAGGAGCCGCCGACGTTAAAGACGCGGGTCTCGATGACGACGTCCGCAGGCATACGGCCGACATCGGGCGGCATCTTCGGCACGCGGTCGGACTGCGCCGTAGCCCACATCTGGTACTTGTTGTTGATGTCGTCGTAGTACATTATCATCTCGGGCGGCTCGGGCGCGAGGGGCGCGGGGTTGGTTTCGAAGTAACCGGTGCCCTCGTAGACGTAGTCAGCCTCCTCGCAGGCCTTGTCGCAGTCGCCGCGCTCGACGGAGAAGAGCATCTTCTCATCGCCGAAACCGAGGTCCTTCTCGTAGCGGTTGTTCTCGAAGAAGCCGGGATAGAGCTGGGCCGCGCCGTCGGCCTTCGCCTGCTCTATGTCGAACACGGCGGGCAGCACCTCGTAGTCCACCTTGATGAGGCGGATGGCCTCCTCGCAGAGCTCCTCGGTCTCCGCCGCGACGAGGGCGACGCAGTCGCCGACGTAGCGCAGGTGCTGGTCGCAGACCTTCTTCACCGGGGGCAGGCCCTGCAGAAACTCCTTGGAGAAGTCCGGCTGGTTCTTATACGTCACGACGGCGTACACGCCCGGCAGGGCCTCGGCCTTCGAGGTGTCGATGTCCTTTATCATGGCGTGCGCATAGGGGCTGGGCATCAGTTTCGCGTGGAGCATGCCCTTCATCTTGTAGTCATCGAGATATATGCACTTGCCGGTGACTATCTCACGCGCGTCCTTGCGGGGCACGTACTTACCGATATGGCGGTATTCGGGCTTTTTCGGAGTGCTCATTCCTCTACCCCCTTCTTAGACAGTTTTTCGAGAGCGTCCAGCACATGGTAATGGCTGATGCAGCGGCAGTAGTTGCCGGAGAGCGCCTCGGCAATCTCATCCCTCGTCGGGTGCGGATTGTGGTTGAACAATGCGCGAGAGGTCATGATGATGCCCGGAGTGCAGTAACCGCACTGGAAGGCGTACTCGTCAATGAAAGCCTGCTGGATGGGGTCCAGCTCGTTCGTCACGGGGTCCTGAAGCCCCTCTATCGTGGTGATCTCCGCCCCGTCGCACTCGACCGTCAGCGTGATACAGGAGGCCACGGCGTCGCCGTTCATAATGACCGTGCAGCAGCCGCAGGCGCCTTCGGAGCAGGACTCCTTCGTGCCCGTGAGGTCCAGCCTGTTGCGGAGAGTCTGACAGAGCGTCTCGCTCGTCGGGATCTGACCGAATTCATGACCAATGGCAAAGACGTACCTTCTGCCGTTTATGGTCATTGAAACAGTTTTGTTTTCTGCCATGTTTCCAGTCCTTTCTCAAAATCGTTAACCCATTCTGCCAGAGTCGTTAAAAGAATAACATGCGCGTCAGTTTTCTCTCAAGGCCGTGGATGTAGCCCACACTACACAGCAAGGTAAAAATTTTCCCGTGCTCCTTGACATTTGAGGGCATCCGTTAAACAATAATACCTGTCACTGCTGCTTACAGGAGGTGCTCCGGATTTTGAATGATACCGATTTTCTGGCAGACCGCATCCGCAAAAATCTGTCGGACCAGTCCTCCGTTATTCTTTTTGACGGCCTTGTCTCAGGCTCGGAGCTTGAGTTTGGGCGCGCTGTGGCGGAGTATTTCCGTTCAGCCCCTGCGCAAGTGCGGGCCGACAGCCCAGAGCTTTTCGAAATAATAAAAAATTCCCCGAAATCCGTGCCAGATCGTGACTTTTTCCGCGGCCTCGGCTGCCGTCCCGAGCCATTCACCGATATCTGGCGCTGCGGCTTCGACAGCGATATACTGAACTTTTCAGAAGACGAGTTTTTCGTGGACGGCGGGGCTGAGGACCTCTTTTCCTCACAGAGGTTTGCGAGGCTGACACATGGCAAATACAGGGGCATCGCCGCTTTCGAGCCATCGCCGTCAAATTTTGCCGTGTGTCTGGCAAACAGCGGGCTTTTTGACGAAAGGCTGCGGGTTTTCCCCTTCGCGTTGGCGGAGGAGACGGCGCTTCGACGCTTTACAGAGCACGGTCCGGACTCCAGACTTGAACCCGAAGGCAGCTGTGAGGTACGCTGTGTCAGGCTGGACGATGTCCTCTGCGGTGAGCGCCCGACACTTATAAAGCTGCATCTGGAGGGAGGAGAACTGCCTGCTGTACTAGGCGCGGAGAGGCTCATCACGGCCTGCCGTCCGAGGCTCGCCATCTGCCTGCACCGCCGCTCCGACGTCCTCGACATACCCGCGAAGCTCCTGGAGTTCTGGCCCGGCTATCGCTTTTACCTGCGCCACTACTCGAGCAGTATCACGGAAACGGTCCTCTACGCCCTGGCAGACAAATAAAAAACGGTCCCGTTTGGGACCGTCTTCATGCGCCGTCTGTTATCAGACGCGGCCGGTTATTTTGATGAGCGCAAGCTCGGGGTTGAACTTCACCTTTTCAAGCTCCTCCTCCGTAACGCTGGGCGAGTAAATGGTCATCCACTCTTTCCAGGCGCGCTCTGTGCATTTGAGCTGTTCACAGGTCTCTACCGCGAGACCCTCGCTCTCGAACCAGTGTTTCCACTCGGATGCAGTCCAAAACACCGGGTTCTCATTGTCGTCTCCTTCCTTCACGCAGCCCTCGTCCCGGCCCAGCAGCACCATCCCGACCTCGGCGCCCTCCCGCAGCAACGGGCGCAGCTTCTCCTCGAAAAATCCCGCCTCCATACCGAAGTTGTGGTAGGCATTCACGCACACCAGCGCATCAAATGTTCCTCTCGGCATTGGCAGCGACGCTGCGTCCGCCTGTATCGGGTACACCTCGTTCTCCAGCCCCTGGTCCTTCAGCATGTTGCAGGTCTCGGATGCGTACTCATTCTTATCCACAGCGTAGACCCTCACGCCGTATTCCTTTGCCAAAAACACAGAGGACAGCCCCCGCCCGCAGCCGAGATCAAGCACCAGCATCCCCGGCTCGAGATGCATGCTCTCCGTCAGCTCATCCGTCAGGTACAGCGCGTTCGGCCCGGCCATGCACTTCCTCATGAGCCGCCTGTCATATTTCTGTGAGCGTTCAAGCATCAGACACACTCCCGTAACAATAGAATGTTTATATTTTATCAATATTCCCCACCCAGTTCAACGTCCAGAGTGTAGTCTGGGCAACAATGGAGGTAAAAGCAAATGGAAAGAACAGAACTCAGAGTAGACCCTACAGCCCCGCCTTCCGGGGACATAGACGAAATGTCCGGGCGCGTGCCCGAGCTGAAAGCCCAGTGGTCGGTGCTGCTGTCCGGGGCAGCTGAGCGCCGGGACGAGCTGCTCGTACTGCCGCCCTATGCCCTAAGTCCAAAGCCATCGAAGAACTTTCAAGTCCTGGGAATGCTTTTCAAGACCATACAGGCCCATCAAAGGCAGAACGAGTATCCAAGGACTGTTGCGCTCACCTGCCTCTCCGATGACGACGCAACCATGTATCGACAGGTCTACAACTTCTACATACCGAACACCAAGGCAGAGCGCATGAACTCCGGGCTTTGGGACTGACTCAGACCATTTCTTCGATGTGCGAGATATAGTCCAGCGAGCGCAGAGCCTCGATTATCTCGCTGTGCTTCTTGTACTTTTTCAGCTCCCTGCTGCTTATCGTGAAGGACACGGTATAGACGCTCAGGCCGGAGTTCAAATACGCCGGGTTGAGCTCTATGTCGTCTATCCTCATGCCGAGCCTGCGTATCGTAGCCGTGAAGCTGCACAGGTCGGACTTGTTCTTCAGCTCAAGATGTACCTCGAAGTGGTTGGAGCGGTCCTTGAGATATTTTTCTATCGTCGGGAACACCGACAGACTCACGAGCAGCGCGGCGCAGGCTATGAGCGCCGCGGTATACAGCCCCATGCCGACCGCAAGTCCGATGATGCCGCAGGTCCACAGCGCCGCCGAGGTCGTGAGGCCCCGTATCTGCCCCTTCGAACTGAACAGTATCGAGTAGCCGGACACGATGGCCGAGCCTATCACCACCGCTGCCGAGACCCATGCCGCGCCCTCGCCCATGTCCATCAGGTATACCTGCACCAGCGCCGCCGTCGTCGAGGCCAGCGACACTATCATGAAGGTCCGCAGGCCCGCCGAGTGCCGCTTGCTCGAGCGCTCACAGCCCACGATCGAGGCCAGCAGCACCGAGAGCGCTATCCTCAGCAGCGCCGACCAGCCGTTCAGCTCCGAGGCCCAGGCCCCGAGCAGTTCCGCTATGCCGTCGTGTACCATATCAAAGCCTCCTGTTCCTCAAACGGCCTGCGCCGGCCCTCGCGCCGCGCATGGCCTCAAGCTGTTCCTCCGCCGCCTCGAGAAAGGCCAGCTCCTCGTCAGAGGGCGCCGCTTCCCGGGGCAGCTCCTTTTGTATGGCCTGTATGCGCTGTATCAGCTGCTCCGTCGGCGTAAGCTCCGCGATGCCATCCAGCTCCTCCTCCGGCACCAGCTCCTCCAGCTTCGTCGTATATGACCTCGACAGGTAGAGCGAGAGCTTCGCACAGGCCGGGCCGACCAGCTCGTAGAGCACGCTCGAGGCCAGTATCACTGTCTCGAGCGCGATGCCAGTCTCCCCGCCTATGGTGCGCGCGCCAAGCGAGGCGAGGCCGATCGCCACCCCGGCCTGCGGTATAAGCGCAAGCCCCAGCCAGTTGCGAGTGGTCTCAGGCTTGCCGGTCAGCGCGCAACCGAGGAAGGCCCCGGAGTACTTGCCCGCTATCCGCGTAAAGAAATACACGACGCCCACGACGAGCAGCGGCGTGCCGCCCACCGAGGCCGAGGTATCGAACAGCGCGTCCAGCCGGAACGACAGCCCCGACTGCACGAAAAACAGCAGCAGAATTGGCGGCGTGAAATAGTTCAGCTGCTTGAATAACTTGTCGTCGTCCGAGACGTTTATATACACCGTGCCCATCGACATGCAGCCGAGCAGGGGCGAGACATTCAGCGCGGTGCAGGCACCGCAGAAGGCAAACAGCAGAGAGATCGAGATGATGAGCCGGTTGTCCTGCGAGTGCCTCCTGAGCATCAGCTTCAGCATCAGGCCGAAGACGCCGCCAAGGGCGAGCGCGCCGAAGTTAAGGGCGATCGGCGTTATCACCCCGGCCGCGCCAACTGCCCCTCCCCCGCTGCCGACAGTGAGAGCGAGCGAGATGGCAACGCTGTATTCGATAAGCCCCACCACGTCGTCAAGCGCTACAGTCTGGAGCAGGGTATCAACGAAATCGCCCTTTGCCCCGGTCTGGCGGATGGTCATGAGAGTCGAGGCCGGAGCCGTGGCCGCCGCGAGGGCCGAGAGCACGATGGAGAACACCAGCTCCACCCCCAGCACGAAACGGCAGACGAGAAAGACCAGCACCGTCGCCATGCAGGCCTCGAACACGGTGATGACGACGATCTTCAGCCCGTTTTTCCTGAGCGCGGACAGGCGGAAGAACTCGCCTGTGCTGAAGGCGATAAAGGCGAGAGCAATGTCGGAGAGGAAATCCATGCCCTCGATGATGCCACGCGGGATGAGGCCGAGGCAATATGGGCCTATGATGATACCCGTGAGTATGTAGGCGGTGACGTTCGGCAGGCGCATCCGTTTGGTGACGCGGGTCATGAGAAAGCCGAGAAAGAGCATGGCGGCAACAGAAATAATGACCGCAGCAGCAGCGTTCTCCGCCATGGCCTCTCGCAAAAAGCGTATCATGCCCTCACCTCCCTTGTTGTATTGTATTATACCGTATTTTCAGCCAGCACTCAACCAGATATCCCCAGCAAAAGTTCTCCCACGTACCACCAGCTGATAAACGCGGGCTTAAAGCGCAAAAAACCAGAGCGCTTGGTGAGCGCTCTGGTCGCGGCGACACGCCGCTGGTGCGGGTAAAGGGGGTCGAACCCTTACGGACTTCTCCACAGGAACCTAAATCCTGCGCGTCTGCCAATTCCGCCATACCCGCGTACTTTGTTATATTACTACTTTCCTGTGCCTCCTGTCAACTTGAGCTATTGACATGTTCATTTCTAAATTGTATCATTTTATGCGATTTCTCAGCTCGAAGGGGGCTTTTTTATGCTTGGGGTGCTCGCCAACGCGGGAGCTGTGCTGGTCGGCGGTTCTGTGGGTCTGGCGTTTCGGGGCAAGATCAACGAGAAATATACTTCGGCTCTCATGGCTGCGCTCGCGCTCGTCAGCTTCGGGCTCGGCATCATCTGCGTCGTCGGCACAAGCGACACGCTCTGCCTCATCATCTGCGTCGCCGTCGGCACCCTGCTCGGGGAGCTGATCAGGATAGACGACAGGGTCGAACGCCTCGGCCAGCTCGCCGAGAAAAAGCTCGCAGGCTCCGACGGCGGCTTCGCCCAGGCCTTTGTCTCCTGCTCCATCCTGTTCTGCGTCGGCTCCATGGCCGTCATGGGCAGCGTCGAGGCCGGTATAAACGACAACAACTCCATCCTCTACGCCAAGGCCGTCCTCGACCTCGTCGCCTCGCTGGCCTTCGGCGCGGGTCTCGGCGCGGGGGTCATCGCCTCAGCCGCCTGCGTCCTCATCTGTGAGGGCGCGCTCACACTCCTCGCCTCCGCCGTAGCGCCCTATCTCACTGACCGCGTCGTTACCGAGATGTCGGCTGTCGGTGGCGTGCTGCTTCTCGGTTTGTCGATAAACCTGCTCGGGCTTGGAAAGGAGAGGCTCAAAGTGGCCAACATGCTGCCGGCGGTCTTCCTGCCTGTAGGATACCTGCCGCTCTACGACTGGATAAGCGGGCTGATATGATGAAGAAAAACAAATTCACTATAGCTATCCTCGCCGCCGGATGCCTCTGGGGATTCATGGGGCTGTTCCGGCGCTACATGGGCGAGGCGGGTTTCTCGTCCTCCAACATCATAGTCCTGCGCTGCGGCATAGCCGCGCTCTGCTTCGGCGTGACGCTGCTGTTCACCGGACGAGAACAGTTCAGGATAAAGCTCCGGGATATCTGGTGCTTTCTCGGCAGCGGCATCGTGAGCCTGCTGTTTTTCACCTTCTGCTACTTCCAGGCCATGAACTACATGAGCCTCTCCGCCGCGGCGATCCTGCTGTACACCGCCCCCGCCATCGTGACGCTGTTCTCGGCGGCGCTGTTCAGGGAGAGACTCACAGCTACGAAGCTCGCGGCGGTGGTGCTGGCCTTCTTCGGCTGCGCGCTGGTGTCGGGACTGGGCTCAGGCGACATGGCGCTCTCCACGCTCGGCATACTCTACGGACTCGGCGCGGGCTTCGGCTACGCGATGTACAGCATTTTCGCGAGGTACGCGCTGGAGCGCGGCTACTCGAGCAACACGATAAATTTCTATTCCTGCCTGCTTGCGGCGGCGGGGGCGGCGCTCATCTGGGGCCTGGACGGGGTGTTCGGCGCTATGACCGCCTCGGCGGGGAACCTGGCGCTCGCGGCCGGGACGGGCGTGCTCACCTGCTTTTTGCCCTACCTGCTCTACACCTACGGTCTGACCGGCATGGAAACCGGACGGGCCTCCATCATGGCCTCGGTGGAACCGGTCGTGGCCACGATCGTCGGCGCCGTTGTGTTCCACGAGAGCATGAGCGCGCTCTCATACGCGGGCGTGGTGCTGGTACTCTCCGCCGTCGTACTGCTGAACGTGAAGACAAAACGGCGGGGGCTTGGGGAAACCGACTGACGCTGGAATATGCTTCGCGTTGAAATATTCACAAATATGTGGTATCATGTGTCGAATCCTGACGGAGACGAAAGGAACTTGACATGAAAAAACTTACCGCTATTGTGCTGCTTGCCGCCCTTGCGCTGACGCTCGCCGCCTGCGGAGGCGAACCGGAGCCTACTCCCGGCCCGCACGAGGGCATGATATATGTAAACACAGGCGCAAATTATGAATGGGTCGACCTTGCCGAGGGCGTGCCTGTGTCGACGCTCGCCGAGGACGACTTCGAGACCGGCGAGGACGGCGTCCCCGTCTACACGGGCGATACCTACGAAACACGGCTCGGTATCGACGTGTCATTCTATCAGGGCGACATTGACTGGCAGAAGGTCGCGGAGCAGGGCGTCGAGTTTGCCATGATACGCTGCGGCTACCGCGGCTCCTCCGAGGGAGAGCTGTTCGTCGACGACAAGTTCGAGCAGAACATGCAGGGCGCCATCGACGCGGGGTTGGACGTCGGCGTCTACTTCTTCTCCCAGTCCACCGGCGCCATCGAGGCCGCCGAGGAGGCGCTGTTCGTGCTCGACCTCATAAAGGACTACGAGATAAGAATGCCCGTCGCCTTCGACTGGGAGCCGCTGGAGGAATCGCGCGCGCAGGACATCGACCGCGACGAGCTGACCGCCTCTGCTCTCGTCTTTTGCGAGATGATAAAGGACGCCGGCTACACGCCCTGCGTCTACCTCTACCGCTACATAGCGTACTATGACTACGACCTCTCGAAGCTCGCCGATTTCCAGCTCTGGATAGGCGCGCCGGGGACGGCGTTGGATTTTTACTACGAGGCCGCCATCTGGCAGTTCTCCTTCACGAGCCGGCTCGAGGGCATCGACGCCGACGTGGACATGAACCTGCAGTTCTACGCGCCCGGCGCCGACCCCGCCTGCCCCACGCCTGAGCTGAGCCCGAGCGAGACGCCCGAGCCGAACGAAAGCGCTGAACCAGCCGAATAAAACTGTTGACAAATGCGCCGAGGCTCGTGTATAATATTTGCCGACAACTGAAAAGCCTTATCAAGAGTGGCGGAGGGACCGGCCCTGTGAAGCCCGGCAACCTGCATTTGCAAGGTGCCAAATCCGGCGGTGTAAATCGGAAGATGAGGATATACGCTCAAAACCTGCGCCCGCCGGAAACGACGGGCGTTATTTTTACGGAGGTCAGGCCATGCTGGACATTGAAAGCTGGCTCCCGCTGTGGAGCCGCGCCGTGCTGGATGAGTTCGGTGACAGGGTGCGCTTCCTCGGCATACAGGGCAGCCGCGCCCGCGGCGAGGCCCGCGAGGACAGCGACATAGACGCCGTGACGGTCCTCGACCAGCTCGGTCCTGAGGACATTGCAAGGCTCAGATGCGCGCTTGCGGGCCTGCCGGAGCGCGAAAAGCTCTGCGACTTCGTCTCGGGCGAGGCTGAGCTGAGAGCATGGGATGCCTCGGAGCTGTTTCAGTTCCGCCTCGACACGCGCCCGGTATACGGCCCGCTGGACTTCCTGCCTCCACCCAGCCGCGAGGCAGCGCTCGGCAGCGCGCGCACCGGCGCCGGCGCTCTCTACCACGGCTGCGCGCATTTCCTGCTCCACGGCGGGGACGAGGGCGTGACCAGGGCGCTCGAAAAGACCGCATTCTTCACGATGCGGGCGCTAGTCTGGCTCGACTCCGGCCGCTTCCCCGGCTCGCGCGCCGGGCTGCCTGAAAAGTACCGGGAGGTGCTCGCCTCCGGGCCTGAGAGACTGTTTGGATGGGCTTCGGATGTCATCAAAAACGTATTCTAAATCAAAAAGGAGATACAAAAATGGCAAATTACCTGTTCACCTCTGAGTCCGTCACCGAAGGACATCCCGACAAGGTCTGCGACCAGATCTCCGACGCGGTTCTGGATGCCATACTCGAGAAGGACCCGCAGGGCCACGTCGCCTGCGAGTGCACCGCTACCACCGGTATCATCTACATCATGGGCGAAATCTCCACGAGCTGCTACGTGGACATCCCGAAGATCGCCCGCGAGGTCGTGCGCGAGATCGGCTACGACAACGCCGCCTACGGCTTCGACTGCAACACCTGCGCCGTGCTCACCGCCATCGACGAGCAGTCCGGCGACATAGCCATGGGCGTCGATGAGTCGCTCGAACTCAAGGAAGGCCAGTCCGGCGACAGCCTCGAGAACGGCGCCGGCGACCAGGGCATGATGTTCGGCTACGCCTGCGACGAGACCCCGGAGCTGATGCCCCTGCCCATTTCCCTCGCCCAGAAGATGGCCCGCCGCCTCACCGAGGTGCGCAAGAGCGGCCTGCTCACCTATCTGCGTCCCGACGGCAAGACCCAGGTCACTATTGAATACGACGGCGAGAACAGGCCCGTCCGCGTGGACACCGTCGTTGTCTCCACCCAGCACGACCCTGACGTCTCCCTCGAGCAGATACGCGCCGACATGATAGAGCACGTCATCCTGCCAACCATCCCCGCCGAGCTGAATCGCGGTGACATCAAGTACTACGTCAACCCGACCGGGCGTTTCGTGAAGGGCGGCCCGGCCGCCGACTCCGGCCTGACCGGGCGCAAGATAATCGTCGACACCTACGGCGGCAGCGCCCCGCACGGCGGCGGCTGCTTCTCCGGTAAGGACCCCACCAAGGTCGACCGCAGCGCGACCTACGCCGCCCGCTGGGTGGCCAAGAACATCGTCGCCGCCGGCCTCGCCCACCGCTGCCAGGTGCAGCTCGCCTACGCCATCGGCGTCGCCAACCCCGTGAGCGTGAACGTCACGACCTTCGGCACCGGCTCCGTGCCCGACCATGTGCTGGCAAAGGCCGTGAACGAGGTCTTCGACCTGCGGCCCGCGGCCATCATCCGCGACCTCGGCCTGCGTAATCCCATCTACCGCAGGCTCGCCGCCTACGGCCACATGGGCCGCGAGGACCTCGGCGTCCTCTGGGAGAGCACCGACCGCGCCGACGCCCTGCGCAAGGCCTGCGGCGTGTGATATCCGCACCATAAAACACATAAGCGCCCCCGGTTCAAACAGCCGGGGGCGCTCTCTTTCTGCCGCGCATCATTGCAGCAGGCTCATGATGCCGTTTTCTTTTATCTGGCTGCGCAGGTTCTCAAGCTCTGTGGAGATCATCTCGTCGAGCACCCTCATGCCCAGCAGCTCCACAGGGGCCTTGTCGTCCGTGAGGATGAGGTCGCCGCCCTCGACAGGCTCGAGCGCCGACTGTATCCGGGGCACGATATCCATCAGCTCATCGTCCGCGTCCAGCGCCGCCATGCGCGCCTCCAGCCGCCCGAAGCCCTCCGCATCCGCCGTCGCAAACAGCTCGAGATTGCTGCCGCCCGAGACCCGCGCCGTGGCGCAATAGGGGAAGACTGAGGCGATTGTGTCAATGAGGTACTCGTTCATCGAGCCTTCCGCGTCGGAGCGCATGGACATGTTCACGACCATGACGCCGCCGGGGTTCAAGTGCTCGCGCACCTCGGTGAAAAACTCGACGCTCGACATCTGGAAGGGTATGGTTATATCCTGATAGGCATCGACCATGATGACGTCGTACATGCCCGAGGTCGTGAGATATGCCCGGCCGTCGCCGACCACGGCCTCGACCTCGTCCGGCAGGCCGAAGTATTCGCGCGAGAGGGCGACAATCTTCTCGTCTATCTCCACGCCCGTGACCGAGCAGCCGGGGAAATATTTGAGGCACTGGCTCGCGAAGGTGCCCGTGCCGAGGCCGAGGATGAGCACGTCCTCACAGTTTTCAGCCATCAGCGGCGCGGCGAGGGCGTAGTCGTAGTACATGCCCGTGAGGCCGCCTTCCTTCATCATGATGCTCTGCACGCCGAAGGCCACGTTCGTCGAGAGGATGACGCTCTCGTCCGTCTCGCGCACCTGAAGGTAATTATATATGGACTCGTCCTCGACCGTGAGGCCGTCCTCCCAGAAGGCGAAGCTGTAGTTGAAGGGTACGAACATGAGCGCTGTGATGACTGCGGCGATGACCGCGCTGCGCGCCACCCACTTCTTCCTCGTCGCGAAAAAGCCCAGGCTGATGACGGCGAGGATGGCGGCGAAGATGAGGAAGGTGCGCGCCGTGCCGACGGCCGGGATGGTGACGAAGGTCGGCAGGAAGGTGCCGATGATGCTGCCTATGGTGCCGAGGGCCTCGAGCTCGCCCACCGTGCGCCCGTTGTCGTCGAGGCTCTCCGTTGCGTATTTCATGAGCGAGGGCGTCACGGTGCCCAGCAGCATGAGCGGCACGACAAAGAGCGCGAAACAGCTGCCCAGCGAGGCCCAGACGAGGAAGTTGTGTTTCACAAAGAGCGCCAAAAGGCCCGACACGCCCGCTATGACGTAGCGCCCCACGAAGGGTATGGCCGCCGTCCACACGGCGGTTATGAGCAGCCGCCTGTAGAGCCGCACAGGGTCCGGGTTCTTGTCCGCGGCCCTGCCGCCCCAGACGTTGCCTATCGCCATGGCTATCATGATCGTCCCGATGATGACCGTCCAGACTATCTGCGAAGATGAAAAATACGGCGCGAGCAGGCGGCTCGCCCCAAGCTCTATGGCCATCACCGACATGCCCGAGAAAAAGGCTGTCACGTACAGAAAAAGCTTCCGGCCCACGGTGGCTCTCTCCTTGTTATTCTCCATATCAGCACCTCCGGCTGTGATATGACAACTATCATACCACAGCCGGGAAAGTTTTGGTACACTTTTATCCGAGCGCCACGTCCAGAACCATCATGACCGAGAAACCGATGAGCGTAAAGAGCGCCATGACGTCCTTTCTCTTGTTCGTCTGGCTCTCGGGTATCAGCTCCTCGACCACCACGTAGATCATGGCCCCGGCGGCGAAGGCCAGCATATAGGGCAGCAGCAGCCGCACCTTCAGCACCAGCAGCGCGCCGAGCACTCCGGCTATCGGCTCCACTATGCCGCTGGCCTGCCCGAGGAAGAAGGCCCGGCCCCGGCTCATGCCCTCGCGCCGGAGCGGGACACTCACCGCCGTGCCCTCGGGCAGGTTCTGTATGCCTATACCCAGCGCCAGCAGGCAGGCCGCGGCGGGCGTCGCGCCGTCCAGCCCATAGGCCAGAGAGCCGAAGGCCACACCTATCGACAGCCCCTCCGGTATGTTGTGCAGCGTGATGCTCGACATGAGCATCAGCGCCCGGCGGCGGCTCGAGGCATCCTTTCTTTCACCGCGTCGCTCCAGCCGCTCCCACAACCGGTCACTTGCGAACAGCAGCGCGCCCCCGCCCAAAAAGCCCAGCAGCGCCGTGAGCCACACGTTCATCTCAAGGCTCTCCGCCAGCTCTATTGCCGGGGACAGCAGACTCCAGAAGGACGCCGCAGTCATGACCCCCGCCGCAAAGCCCAGCATGGCGTCGAGCGCGTTCTTGTTCATCGACCTGAAGAAAAACACCAGCGCCGCCCCCAGCGCCGTGACACCCCAGGTGAAGATCGTTGCAATAAGCGCCTGCACCGTATGCGGCAGGCTCAGAAACCAGTCGGCCAATTGCATCACTCCCACTTGCAGAAAAAGGGACGGCAGGTCACGCTCGCCTGTCGTCCCTTCTGCATCTTATGCGGGAGGCCGCTATTTCGCCTCTCGGCGGCGCTCTCTCCGGTTCCTCTGCCATATGAGCGAGAGGCCCCGCAGGAGCATGTAGTCGTCTATCTCTATCTCGTGCCGGCAATAGGGAATTATCCTCCCGGCCAGCCCGCCCGTCGCGACGAGCGCCGCCCTGCCGCCCAGCTCCGCCTCCATGCGGTCTATCATGCCGTCTATGGCGCAGGCAGCGCCGAACACCGCGCCGGACTTCATGCACTCTATCGTACCGGAGCCTATAGCCCGCTTCGGCGCGTCCAGCGATACCCTCGGCAGCAGCGAGGCCGCGCCCGAGAGCGCCTCGAGCGACACCGCCGCGCCCGGCAGGATGGCCCCGCCCAGAAGCCGTGAGTTCGGGCCGATGACCGTGATGGTCGTCGCCGTGCCCATGTCGATAATGATGACCGGCGGCTCATGCGCGTCCAGCGCCGCTACCGCGCCCGCCACGAGGTCCGCGCCCATCTGCGAGGGGTCGTCGATGCCTATATTGAGCCCCGTCTTCACGCCCGCGCCGACCACGAGCGCGTCGTGCCCGGTGACGAGCCGCACGGCCTCGCGCAGCACCTGCGTCAGCGGCGGCACCACGGAGGCGATGGCCGCGCCCTCGAACTCGCGCAGCTTCACGCCCCGCAGGGCGAGCACACGCTCCATGAGCACGGCGTACTCGTCCGCGCTCCTGCCCCGGCTCGTCTCGAGCCGCGCGAGGTTCAGTATCTCCCGGCCCTCCACGCAGCCGAGCGTGACGGCGCTGTTGCCCGCGTCCACCGCCAGCAGCATTTTACACTACTCCCTTCTTGCGGAGCCTGATGATCCGCTCGATGATGGGCGAGAGCACCAGATTGAGGCCGAACTCTATGAGGAAGTTTATGCCAGCCAGCGAGAGCAGGATGAACATGATGGGGTTCGCCGCGTTGCCGGTCTCGGCCACCCACCTACTCATCCACTCGTTGAACAGGTCGTTGTAGAACAGGTAGAGGCCCGCGCAGAAGATGCCCGTGTTCGCCACGGGGCTTATTATCGCCGCGCATACCACGCCCAGGGTCTCGTTCTTTCTGGCCAGCGCCCTGTATACCAGCGCCGCGAGCCAGCCGGCGGCCGCGCCCTTGAGCAGGCAGAGCACCACGGTGACGAAGGGGTTCGCGTTCCAGACGATCTGTCCAGAGAAGTCGGCGCCCGTGATGCAGGCGATGAGCACCACCGCGCCGAACACGAGGCCCAGCCACGCGCCGGCCCTCGGCCCGTAGAGCGCCGCGCCGACCACGATGGGCACCAGCGTCAGCGTCACCGGGAAAGCGCCTATCTTCACGAAGGTCGCCACCAGCTGCAAAACGATGACCAGAGCCGTGAAGATGGATAATCCCACAAGGCGTCTGGTCTTTTCAGTGTTGTTCGACATATTAAATTACCTCCTGCTGCCGTTCCGGTTCCAGCCCGGATATAGCGCAGGCTCATTATACAACATAATTCCCGATTTGCAAGCGCATCCTGCACTTTTACATCACATTTCTTACGATGTTTGAAATCGCCAGCGCCAGCACCAGAAGCTGCACAGCGTTGAAGGCCTTCTCCACCGCCTTCTCCGAAAAATATTTGTTGAGGCTCGCACCGAGGAAACCGCCCGCCACCGCGCCTATGACCATGACCGGCGCTATCGACAGGTCGTACACCGCAAAGCCCGTGGTAAAGGCGACGCTGCACAGCTTCGACACCTGCGCAAGCAGGATGGTCACCAGCGAGCAGATTGTCGCAGTCTTCGTATCGTATGAGAACAGATATATTATGAGCGCGACATTTATCGGCCCGCCGCCTATGCCCAAAAACGACGAGCACACGCCCAGAAAGCCGCCCGCCAGCAGCGAGGGCACGATGCCGCGCAGCTGCTTTCCCTTTATGCGGCTCTTGTTCCTCATGTACAGGTATACGCCAAGGATGAGCAGGGAAAGGACGACGTTCTGAACCACCGTCACCAGCTCGTTGGCGTCCAGCGCCCCGACGATCACGTCCAGCAGCCACTCCCCCACCAGACCGCCGATGACAGAGCCTATCCCCAGAGGCAGGGCCATGTCAAAGGGGATCTTCGTCTTCGAGAACATCTGCTTGCCGATGGACACCACCGCCATCGAAAACACCGTGATGGAGCTGATGACGCCGATAGTCCGCACGTCAAAGCCCTGCAGCATGTCCATGAGCGGCTTTATGATGACTCCGCCGCCCATGCCCGTGAGCGAGCCGACCGTCGTCGCACCGAGAGCTATCAGAAAATAGAGCACATAGAGCAAGAATACCGCGCCTCCAGTTCAGCCTTGCCGCGGCAGCTGCGCCTGCCCCCATTCTGCAGCCCGCGAGCGCGGCGGCACATTTCGTGTCGTTCACACAATTGTTTATTATAGCACGGCCCGTTCCGTCTGTGTAGCCCATATCCGCAAAACGCAGACGTTTTTCTGCACTTTTTTACTGCGTTTGCTCACAAAACAGGTGTTATTCCACCGAAATGTTGAAGTTTTGGATTTTATTTCATTCGACCAGCACCAGTTCCTTCGTCGTCGGATATGCTGTCGCCTGTATGCTCAGTGAAGCTCCGTCCAGCGCTGCACCGCCGCGCAGGTTATACGGCAGGAGCAGGCGATGCTCGGTGCCCTCGGGCAGCGATATCCCGCCGCTGCCCTCCAGTACCGGGTTGAGCCTCTGCAGCAGCCCAAAGTTCATATCCGTGTAGAAATCCAGCCCATGCAGCGTCAGCTCGGTCAGCATCACGCCGGGGTCAGGGCTTCCCTCGTTCCCCAGCACCACCTCCGCGAGCGCCAGCCTCTCCGGTGGCTCCACAAGCTCCTCCGTATATCCTGTCAGCTCCGCATACTCCTCGTAGTCTACGATCTCAAAATCCGTCAGCCTCAGCGTATAGCCCCGCGCCCTCAGGCCCGTATCTATATAGTCCTCGCCAAAATACAGCGTGCCGCCCGGCGAGACGTACTCGCGCTCCAGGCCCGCGTATTCCCGGTAATAGCTGTTTAAGCTGTCGTACCTCCACCACCAGACCGCCGTCAGCAGGAGCAGCACGGCCGCCAGCGCCAGAATCTTATATCCCCGTCTCACGGCAGCGCCCCTCCTCCATTATGAGCAGTCTGTCCGCCAGCCCCGTCAGAAATCCCCTGTCGTGCCCGCTGAGCACGATTAGCGCCCCGCGCTCCCGCTCGCGCCTTATCAGCCCGCGCAGCAGCTCCACGCCCGCCGCGTCCAGCGCGTTTGCCGGCTCGTCCAGCAGGAGCAGCTCCGGCCGCTCCATCGTCGCCGCCGCGATACCTAACCGCTGTTTCATGCCAAGCGAGTACTTCCGGTACTTTCGCCTGTCCTCCGGCTCCAGCCCCACGTCATGCAGCGCCCTCCTTATCTCCTCCGGGCCGGCGACGCCCCTTATCGAGGCCAGAAGGCTCAGGTTCCCATAGCCCGTGTATCCGCCCGGGAAGCCCGGGCCGTCGATGAGCAGTCCCACCGAGGGCGGGAAATCCAGGTCCCGCCCCAGCCGCCGGCCGTCAATCTCCACATATCCGACGGTCGGGCGTATCAGTCCGCACATGAGCCGCAGGAGCATGGTCTTGCCCGAGCCGTTCGGGCCCGTCAGACCGTAGACCCTGCCACCGCACAGCTCAAGGTCGATATCACGGAGCACCTGTATTCCCCGGATGCTCTTTCCGACGTTTTTCACGTTCAGTCTCATTGTCTCAGCCCCCTCATGAGGTCTCTGCGCCGCATCATCGCCGCGCCCGCCGCCGCCGTGAGCATCCAGACCGCAAGGCAGACAGCAAAGCCCGGCGTCAGGCCCAGTTCCCGGCTCCTGAGCAGCATGGCCCAGTTGCCGATGAGCAGGGGCGAGCAAAAATACACCGAGGCCGCGAGCACAGCCAGCACCGCAAGGAAGGCCGGGGCCGGCCCAAGGCAGGCGGCCAGCAGCGTCTGCAGCAGGTTCAGCGCCGCCGTCGCCGCCAGAGCCAGCAGCAGATACTCGGGCTGCGCGGTCACGGAATACAGCGGCCTTCCCGGCAGAGCCAGCGCCATGCCCGCATACAGCACAAGCGCGCACTGCACCGCAGCCGCGAGGCTCCACAGGCATTTCACAAACCAGCCCCGCACCCTGCCCGCGCGCACGAGCAGCTGCGTATTCTCCAAGGCCCCAAAGCCCAGATTTGGCAGCAGGCAGGCCGAGAGCGCCAGCAGCCACGCCGCCGGAAGCCCCAGCCGCGCGCCAGGCTCCGCACCCAGCATGACGTATGCGAGGCAGTCCCACGCGCCACCGAGGCCCATGGCGCGGCGGTAGTCCCAGGCCAGCAGCATCCCGGCCGGCAGCACCGCCAGGTATCTCGCCCTGAGCATCCCCAGGCGCAGCTCATAGTACAGCAGTCTGATAAAGCTCATTTTTCCTCTCCTGTATCCAGAACCCAGCAAGCGACAGGGCGCTTATTGCAGCTATCTCCGCGAGCACCAGCCACAAGGGGTCGGCGCTCAGCGCCGCCGGGCTGGCGAGTCGATACGGCGACAGCTCCAGCCCAGCGGCGCTGAGCGCCGCGGGACTGGCAAGGCGATATGGCGACAGCTCCAGCCCCGCCGCCTCCGCCGCGCCCGTCAGCAGCAGGTCCAATGCGAGCATCAGCGCCAGCGGCGAGAGCACCGCCGCAAAGCCCCGCCTCAGCGCCCGGCCAGTGCCGAGGCATATTACCGCCGCTGCCCCGCCCCAGAGAAAGCTCACTCCGCACCAGATGAGCGACCACAGCCAGGGCCGGGTGTAGAACAGCCCCGACAGGAAATGCCCGCTCACGACAGTGGTCAGCGAACTCGTCACCCTCAGCGTGCAGGCCGGGCATATGAGCGCGTTCACCAGCAGGTCCGCGAGCAGCGGCAGCATCACGGCCAACCCCCCGCCCGTGAACACCGCAAGATACCGCGCGAGCACCGCCCTGCCCCGGCCCGCCCGCGTGGCTATCTGCCGCCAGTAGCCGCTGCGCAGGTCCGACGCATACGCCCAGCCGAAAGGCAGCGCCGCCAGCAGCGGCCACAGCAGATAAAACAGCACGTGCCCGAAGGTGAATCCGTTTATCCCCATCCAGCGCGCAAAGAGGCTGTAGCCCTCAAAGCCCGCCTCCGGCGATATGCGCGAGAACTGCGCCGCATCCCGCGCGTTCTGCACCACGTCGCAGAACGCCGCCGCAAAACCGGCGAGCAGGGCCGCATACAGCTGCCGCGACCTGAACAGCCGCCTGAACTCCGAGCTGAGCATCACGACAGACCCAGCTCCACGAAGGCCGCATCGGCACTCCCGCTCGCGGTACAGGCGTAAAGGTCCTTGAGCTGCCGGCTGCTGTCCACCAGAAAGCCCAGCGTGAATGTTATGCTCTCGCCCGGCTTCAGCTCGTAGGCCATGTCGTGCTCCGCGCAGCCTCCCAGCAGGCTGAAATAGCCCGCGTCTATGTAGGCATAGCCGCCCGCGCCGGCCCTGTCCGACCTGTCCGCCAGCGTCACGATCGAGTCCGCACGGAATACATACAGCTCCTCATATCTCCCGGCGTTGTCCGCGTCCACGTTCAGCACCTCGATGTCCAGCAGTACCAGCCGCGCCCCTGACACCAGCGCACCGTTAGTAAGAAAGTCCGGGTACACATAGCTCACACCGTCCACTGTCACGTGCGAATCCTCCAGGAAACCTCCCGCGCCCACCGGCATCTCGCCCAGCCTCGCCGCCTTTATCGTGTACTCCAGCCGCCCGTTCACGCCCAAGTCTTCCTCAAAACTGTCCCCCAAAGACAGCACCCGTCCGCCCCCGCAGGCCGTCAGGAAAAGCATGAAGATCAATATCATAAATACCGTTATTTTCCTCATATGGGTATCTCCTTTCAAATCTGTATTAGCTATCTTAATACAGATTATACGATAGTCGGAGAAATATGTCAATATAGGCCGGCACTCGCTGTATCAAAAGTATGATTTCTCACAAAAACGCGCGCGGACTGTCTATCGATTTGACAATATATTGAGAGAGGTTTATGATGATAAGGTATATATTGAAAGCTATTTGCAATATTTTTTGCCTCTCCGTTTGCCGGTCGCGGCTCGGGGGCGGGAGATGTGTATGGAAAACGGTAAACAGAAAAAACCATGGATGCGGCCAAGGCATCGTATCGTGAGAAACATAGCCTATGCCGTGCTGTATGATTATACCAAACATAGATACGGTATTGACATCGAGCGCTTCGCCGCGCAGGGAGAGCGGTCCTATCTCATCCTCATGAACCATCAAACCGCGTTCGACCAGTTTTTTGTCGGCATGGCCTTCAAAGGTCCGGTCTACTACGTGGCGAGCGAGGACCTTTTCTCAAACGGTTTCATATCCTCGCTGCTGCGCTGGGCGGTGGCGCCGATACCAATAAAAAAACAGACCTCGGATATATCCGCGGTCAAAAACTGCATCAGGGTTGCCAAGGAGGGCGGCACTATCGCCATCGCGCCCGAGGGCAACCGCACCTACAGCGGCCGCACGGGCTACATGAACCCCGCCATCGCCGCACTGGCCAAGCTCATAAAACTGCCCATAGCCTGCCTGCGCATCGAGGGCGGCTACGGTGTGCACCCGCGCTGGAGCGACGCCGTGCGCCGCGGCCATATGCGCGCCCGGGTTTCCCGGGTCATCGAGCCGGAGGAGTTCAAGAGCCTCTCCAAGCAGGAGCTGCTCGGGCTTATAGAGCGCGAGCTCTACGTGGACGAGGGCGTCGCGGACGCGAAGTTCCTCTCAGACGTCCGGGCCGAGTACCTCGAGCGGGCCATGTACGTCTGCCCGTACTGCGGGCTTTCCGAGTTAGAGAGCCACGGGAACACCATAGAGTGCAAAAAGTGCCGCAGGCAGATAGAATACGGCGAGGACAAGCGCCTTACCGGGGTCGGCTTCCACTTCCCCTTCGAGTTCGTCACCGGCTGGTACGACTATCAGGAGGACTTCATAAACCGGCTCGATCTCGGGCAGTACCTTGACAAACCCATGTACCGCGACACCGCGGCGCTCTACGAGGTCATCGTCTACAAGCGCAAGAAACGCCTGCGCAAGTTCTCCGAGCTTAGCCTGTACGGGGACAGGATAGTCGTGGACGAGGGCTGCGAAAACCAGTTGACGCTGCCGTTTGCCGAGATCACCGGCATCTCCGTGCTCGGCCGCAACAAGCTCAACGTCTACCTCGGGGAGCAGCTTTATCAGTTCAAGAGCGACAAGCGGTTCAACGCGCTCAAGTACGTAAATATATATTACCACAGCAAAAATCTTGGCAGAGGTGACGGGGATGGAAAATTTTTGGGACTATAGTGTTTGGAGCGGGCTGAACCTTGCGGCGGTGCTGCTCATGAGCCTGCTGGCGGCGAACGTGCTGAAGAAATCGATAAAATTCCTTCAGGCTTCGCTAATTCCGGCCTCTGTCCTCGGCGGCGGCATACTCATCATTGTCGCGGGCATTTACAAGGAGTGCACGGGCGACGTGATGTTCGACACGGCCTTTTTCGGCGGCAACGGCACGGAGGTACTGGAGATCATCACCTATCACACTCTGGCGCTGGGGTTCATTGCCTCGGCCTTCAAGCCCTCGGTCACGAAGCTGACGAAAAAGCGTACCATTGAGATATTCAACACCGGCGTGACCACGGTCTCGACCTATCTGCTGCAGGCGGTCTTCGGGCTTGCCATCTCCATCGTCGCGGCGCTCATCGTGACGGATTTCTTCCCCGCGGCGGGTATACTCCTACCCTTCGGCTACGGTCAGGGCACGGGCCAGGCACTCAACTACGGCGGCATCTTCGAGAACGACTTCGGTTTTGTCGGCGGCAAGAGCTTCGGCCTGACCATCGCAGCCCTCGGCTTCCTGAGCGCCAGCATCGGCGGCGTCATCCACCTGAACATCCAGAAAAGACTCGGCCGGATAAAGATCGTGCACGTCGAGGAAAAGGCCCTGCGCTCCGAGCAGATCCAGTCCGACGACGAGATTCCCATGCAGGAGAGCATCGACAAGCTGACCATCCAGATTGCGCTTATCGCGCTGGCCTACCTGCTGGCATATCTTCTCATGGATGCACTGGGTCTGCTGCTGCCGAGCATGAAATCCGTCATCTACGGCTTCAACTTCCTGCTGGGCGTACTCACCGCCACGCTTGTGAAGCTGCTCATGGGCTGGCTCAAGAAAAAGGGCGTCATCAAGAAGGAATACACCAATGCCTTCCTCATGACCCGTGCGAGCAACTTCTTCTTCGACATCATGGTCGTAGCCGGCATCGCGGCGATACGTTTCAGCGTGCTCAAGGACTACTGGGGCATCATCCTCATCATGGGCGTCGTGGGCCTCGTCATCACCTACGTATACAACTACTTCGTGGCGAAGCAGCTGTTCGACGAGTACTGCGAGGAGCAGTTCCTGACGATGTACGGCATGCTGACCGGCACGGCCAGCACGGGCGTCATCCTCCTGCGCGAGATAGACGGAGAGTTCAAGACCCCGGCGCTGGACAATCTCGTATATCAGAACTTCCCCGCCATCGTTTTCGGTTTCCCGATGATGCTGCTGGCCACCCTCGCACCCGTAAGGCCATACCTGACGCTGATTATCCTGATATCCTTTTTCATTGTCATGAACATCATCCTGTTCCGAAGCAAGATATTCGCAAAACGAAAAAAATAAAGATCGAACCCCCGGGATTTCAAGCACGAAGTCCCGGGGGCATCTGTTAATGGCGGCAATCCCACTCCTTGCGCAAGATGGCATACTGCACGGTGTTTTCATACCTCGGCGCCCCGTCAGGGCCGTTCACGAATGCAATGAACTCAATGAAAAGCCCCTCCCTGCGCATGCCGAGCTTTTCACACAGGTGCTGGCTGGGCAAGTTGTAGTCCTCCGTATAGGCATAGATGCGCCTTGCACCCTTTTCGCTAAACAGGTAGTCAAAGAAAGCTTGAGCGGCTTCAAAAGCATAGCCCCTGCCCTGATATCTCTCATTCAGCATCCAGCACGGGCTGAACGTGTCGCGGGGAGCGCCAACGTCCGCGTGAGGCTCCCCCGTTTCAGGATACGCGCATATTTCGCCAATTACCTTGCCGCTTTCCTTCAACGTAACAGCCAAGTAGTACTCGGTCTCGGGCAGGCGTTTTCTCATTTCTTCCCTGGCCTCGTTTAGTGAGCCAAGTTTCATGCATGCAAAGCAACTTGCTGAAGGCTCTTTCAAATATTCGTAAACATCCTCCGCGTCCGTCTCCAAAAACGGGCGCAGGATGAGCCTTGCGGTCTCAATAGTCATGTCATACCTCCTGATATACGTCCGTTATACAGCGGCCCACAGGCAATACAAAAACCACATCAGGCAAACACAAAGACCACAGCGCGAGCAGAAATCCAAAAATGCCAGAGCGCCAAATTCGCGCTCTGGCTGCGGCGATACGCCGCTGGTGCCGGTGACGGGGTTCGAACCCGTACATCCTTGCGGATATGGGATTTTAAGTCTTTACCGGCATTTGGAACGCAGAGGATATTTAAGTACTCTTCTGGAACCTCGCGCCCCTAAAAATCCAGCAAAATCAAGGGTTCCAGCTGTTGGCGCAGCCCAAAGTACCGTGGCAAAAGGAAAAACGCAACGGGGCTGCATTTACAAAATTCCTGCAAGTTGGAGGGATATTAGGAGGGATATGAACCAGCCTGCCCACGCCATTGACACACGTTATTATACGGCAAACTACCCCTCCATCTGAAATCAGATTTAACACGCAGGCGGCAACCCGGTATTTGGGGTGCCGCTTGTCGCATAAGGAGGATGAATGAAGCCAGATAAAGTAGAAGGACTTTTCCAGTTGAGCACAAGCTGCCTTACGCCATTCAGCAGGCACCCGTACAAAGTGCGCGACGACGACGCGATGCGAGATATGGCCGAGAGCGTGAAGCAGTACGGCGTCCTGTCCCCAGCCATCGCTCGGCCTTTGCCGGACGGCGGGTACGAGCTTGTATCCGGCCACCGGCGCAAGCGGGCGTGTGAGCTGGCGGGGCTGGAGACCATGTCGGTCATCGTCCGCGAGCTGGACGACGACGCGGCGGCGATCCTCGTCGTGGACAGCAATTTGCAGCGCGAAGGACTGTTTCCGAGCGAGCGCGCATTTGCGTACAAGCTCAAACTGGATGCGCTGCGGCATCAAGGCGAGAGGACGGATTTAACTTCTCGACAACTTGTCGGGAAGTTAGAGGCAGCAGATACGATTGGAGAAAGCACCGGAGAAAGCGGGCGACAAGTCCAGCGCTATATCCGTCTCACAGAGCTGATACCGCCGTTGCTGGACATGGTGGACGAGCGCAAAATTGCGTTCAATCCTGCCTACGAGCTGTCCTTTCTCACCAAGGACGAACAGACTATGCTACTCGACGCGATGGACAGCGAACAGGCCACGCCGTCGCTGTCGCAGGCGCAGAGGCTCAAGCAGTTCTCCCAGCGCGGCGAGCTGACTGCCGAGGTCATGCGGGCGATCATGTCCGAGGAGAAAAAAGAAACGGATCGCGTCACCCTCAAGGGCGATACACTCCGTAAATACTTCCCCGCCAGCTACACGCCGAAACGCATGGAGGAGACTATTATAAGGTTGCTGGAACAGTGGCAGAAGCAGCAGAAACGTCGGCGGGTGGCCGATAGATAGATAAAACTAGAGCCTCGGCGCTAAGCCAAGGCCCTTACAAAACAGCCGAACTGTTTTTCCTTATGGTTACATTATATGTCGCAAAGTCTCAATTGTCAAGGCAACATCACGTAAGCGAATTAACTATTTCACTGAAAGCTTCATAAGTAGATATTATTATTGGGTTGTCCTTAAAGTAATCCTTATGTTCTTTCATTCGGACATTTACAAGCTCCTTTATCATAGCGAGAGACTGTTTTCGGCTGTTATCACTTTGTACCACGCTATCATATACGTATAGCATATATATAATTTGAACAAAACGAGGATTAGACATCTTCTTTGTCCTAACATGTTTACTAACACCACAACGGGAAACGAATGTAGTTATGGGAAGCTGATGTTCTGCCATTGAACTACACCCGCAATGCCCGATTAGTATGGCACACTTATTCAGGCCATGCAAGACATTTTTCTAATTATCGCATCTGCAAATTCGTCCGTGCCGAGTTCTCCGCCGAGGTCGCGGGTCGTCTCCCGGCCTTCCTTTATCAGCTCGAGGACGGCTTTCTCTATTCTCTCCGCCGCGTCACGCCCGCCGTGCTCACCTTCGACACGCACCCGGACACGCTCGTCAAGGGCGTCGAGGTGCCCCTCATCAACTCGCCCGAGGGCCGCGCGGAGATAATCCGCCGCGTTTTCGGGATTGACAGCGTCATTTTCATCCACTTCAACCGCGCGGTCATGCAGATGCCTTGGCAGGACTTCATGGGCTCGCTCGTAAACGAGCTGCACGCCGTCCACGTCGTGGTCGGCTACGACTTCAGCTGCGGCTACCGCGGCGAGGGCAAGGCGCTCAAGATCGCGGGCTGGTGCTCCGAACACGGCATCGGCTGCGACATTATGGACGCCGTCAAGCTCGACGGCGACGTCGTGAGCTCGACGCGCATACGCAAGCTGATCGCCGATGGCGACATGGAGGAGGCCAACCGGCTGCTCGGCCACCCGCACTGCCTCGTGGACACCGTGCATTACGGCTTCCAGCTCGGCGGCAAGCTCGGCACTCCGACCATCAATATGCGCTTCGCCGAGGGCGTGCTCGTCCCGCGCCACGGCGTCTACGCCGCGAAGGTGTTCCTCGATAACGGCGCGGAGCACATGGCGGTCACGAACGTCGGAGTGCGCCCGACCGTCTCGGGCAGCGACCGCGTGAGCGTCGAGAGCTACATCCTCGACTTCGAGGGCGACCTCTACGACCACACCGTCCGCGTCGAGTTCCACCACTTCATCCGCGACGAGCGCAAATTCAGCGGCGTCGACGAGCTGAAGGCGCAGATACTTCGTGACGCGGAGACCACCCGCGAATACTTCGCCAAAGCGTAAATTTGGCCCGGGCGGCCGAAAATTCGGCCCGCCCGGGCTTTTTGCGCGCCCGCACGGAAAAAAGCCCCGGTCGCCCGGGGCTTTTCCGCGCTTACGCGCTCTCGAGAGGTGATGTTTAAAGCTTGATGGAAAGCTTGTACGCGGTGTAGATGGCGTCCATGATCTTCGCCGGGCCTTTCGCGTCGCCGACGAGGTAGACCTCCTTGCCGGAGCCCTTGAGCTCGTCATAGAGCGCGTGCTGCGCCGCGGCGCCGAAGGCGTAGACGACGGTATCGGCCTCGATCTTGCGGACCTTGCCCTTGAATTTGACCATCACGCCGCCGTCGACTATCTCGAGCGGGGTGGTGTTGGTGCAGACGGTCATGCCGGCCTTGGCGATGCGCTCGTTGTAGGCCAGGGCGTCAGTGGAGGCTACGCCCTTCATTATCTGCGGGCCGCGGCCGACGAGCGTCACGTCGTGGCCGTTCTCGGCCAGCCAGAGCGCGGTCTCGCTGCCTACGAGTCCGACGCCGAGCATTACGACCTTGTTGCCGACCTTGACCTTGCCGTTGAGGACGTCGGCGGCGTCCACGGCGTGCTCGGCGCCGGGCAGGTGGCAGGCCTTGGGCTTGCTGCCCGTGGCGCAGATGACGGCGTCGTAGCCGTTCAGGTCGTCGGCTGTCGCCTCGCGGCGGACGATGTTGACGCCCTGCTTGTTCACGGCGGTGATGAGGTAGTCCTTCAGGCCGCGGATGTCGGCCTTGAACTCGGGGACGGAGGCCTCGTTGAGCTGCCCGCCGAGCTCGCCCTTCTCAAAGACGGTGACGGAGTGCCCGCGCAGGGAGAGGACGCGCGCGGCCTCGAGGCCGGCGGGGCCGCCGCCCACGACGGCGATGTTCTTTTTCACCGCGGCGGGGGTGATCTCCAGCTCGCCCTCGCGGCTGATCTGCGGGTTGAGCGCGCAGCTGACGGCCTTGTAGCAGTAGAAGGTGCGCTCGAGGCAGCCCTCGTTGCAGCGGATGCAGGGACGGATGTCCTCGGGGTGGTCGGCCTCGGCCTTCTTAGGCCACTCGGGATCCGCCCAGAGCGGGCGCCCCAGCCCGACGAAGTCGCCCTTGCCGGAGGCGATGACCTCCTCGGCGAGCTCCGGCGTGTTGATGGAGCCGGAGGCGATGACCGGGACGGAGACGACCTTCTTGATGGCCTCGGCCGCCCAGACGTTGTGCCCATGGTCCATAGCCATCGGGGAGGTCTGGTGTATCATGGTGTGGTGGTCGCCGCCGGAGATGTGGAAGGCGTCGATGCCCTCGTTCTCGAGCGCCTTGGCGAGCACGAGCGTGTCCTCTATCGGGAAGCCGTCGGGCTCGTAGTCCGTGCCGCTCAGGCGGATGGTGACGGGGAAGTCGGGGCCGACCTTCTTGCGCACGTCGCGCGCGATCTCGATGTAGATGCGCATGCGGTTCTCAAGCGTGCCGCCGTAGAGGTCGGTGCGGTGGTTCGTAGTGGGGGAGAAGAAGTTCGTCAGCAGATAGCCGTGTGCGCCGTGGATCTCGACGAGGTCGAAGCCGGCGACCTTCGCGCGCCAGGCCGCGTCGCCGAAGGCGTGGACTATGTCCTGGATCTCCTCGATGGTCAGCACGTGGGGCACGGCCTGCAAGCCGTACTGATCCCACAACTTCGGCCAGGGGATGGCGCTCGGCGCGCACATGGGCTGTGTGCCCAGGAACTTCTGGCGGCCGCAGTGCTCGATCTGGATGCCGGCGGCGGCGCCGCACTCCTTGATGTTTTCAGCCAGCCAGGTGAGGCCGGGGATGTGCTCGTTCTGCGAGATGCCGAGGTGACAGTGCGCGCTCTTGGCGCCGATGTCGTCCACGTAGGCGTACTCGACGATTATCATGCCCGCACCGCCGGAGGCCTGGTTGCGGTAATAGCGTATGAGGCGCTCGGATACGGTGCCGTCCTTGTTGCTCATGCCGGACGACTGCGGCGCCTTCATTACGCGGTTCTTGAGCTCCAGGGTGCCTATGCGGCCCGGCGTAAAGACATGCGGAAACAGTTTGCTTGCCATGGTTTTACCTCCTTAGCTGGCTGTACTTGAATTGACTGCGGTTAATTTATTAACCACCAAGTGCAGTATAAGGCATTGACAATAAATAAACGATATCGTATGATACAGTAAAAAAGAATTTTTTGGAGGCCGCCATGGAAGGACATAAAATCAACACCGCGCCGGAATTTGTGCTCACCGACAACCTGAAGGCGCACCGCGGGCTGATCATGAGCGAGGTGCCGGAGCGGCGGCGCTTCAGGAATGGGCAGCAGCTCAGCCGCGGAGGCACGCCCTCGCCGCAGGTGTACTTTATCCTGGAGGGCGCGGCGCGCGCGAGCGTGGTGAACGTATACGGCTATGAGCGCACGCTCGGCTACCTCCGGCAGAACACCATCTGCTGCATGGACGCGCTGCGCCATGACGCCGGCGTCTCCGTGACCATAACGGCGCTCACCACGCTGCGCGCGGTGCCGCTCACGCTCGCGGACATGTCGCGCCTCATGGGGCTGAGCTCCGCCTTCGCAGAAGACGTTATGGTATATTATTCCGACGTACTCAAGCTCATGTGCCTCGACGCCGAGTCGCAGAGCAGCAACTCGGTGCTCAACAAGCTGGCGAATTTTATCGGGCTGTATGTGCTCAGCGAGGACTACGCGCGCTTTGGCTTCCTGCCCTTTTCGCAGCAGGAGCTGGCCTCGGCGATAGGCGCCTCGCGCGTGCAGGTCGCGAGGGTGTGCGAGAAGCTGAAGGCCCAGGGCATAGTTGACATAAAAAAGCGGCGGCTCTACGTACTCGACCGGGCGGCGCTTGCGGAGATGGCAAGCTTGGAGGTGAGTTCTTGAGCTGCGCGGCGAACGGCGGCGCGATATGTTTTAAAATCTAATACGCCGCGCGTCGGCGTGGCAAAGCCCCCGGAAAAGTTTCCGGGGGCTTCGCGTATTGTGAGGAAAGAAGAGAGAACGTGAAAGCGTATATTAAAGGCTGTCGCCGAAGTCGTCGCGGAACTTTTTGACGAGCTTCTCCTGCCAATCACTAGTGGGCTCGAGCCTGCCGAAGAAGAATCGCAGCGAGCTCGGCTCCTCGACCCAACGCAGGCCGCCGACGAGGTCGCGGTTTTCGTGCAGCCAGGTTATGCGGTCGACGGCGTAGAGCACCTGGCTCATGGTGAACACGCGCCTGGGCATCGCGAGGCGGAGCAGCTCGACCTCGGCGATGGGCTCGGTGCCGTCCGGCTCGCGCTGTTCGCTGAGCGTGCCGCGCTCCATGCCGCGCACGCCGCCGGCGAGGTAGACCGCCGCGGCCAGCGCTCCGGCCGGGTACTCGTGGTCGTCGACGTGCGGAAGGAATTCGCGCGCGTTCAGGTGGCAGCCGAGGCCGCCGGCGGGAGTCACGACGGGCACGCCGCGCTTCATGAGCTCCTTGCACATGAAGTCGATGAAGATGGGGCCCTGGCTGATGACGTCTTCGTCCATCGTCTCCTCCAGGCCGACGGCGATGGCCTCCATCTCGCGGACGCTCATGCCGCCGTAGGTGAGGAAGCCCTCGAACATGGGCACCAGCTCGCGCATTTGGTCAAAGAGCGCCTTGTCGCGCATGGCTATGCCGCCGCCGCGGGCGAAGCCGAACTTGCGCGCGGAGAATGGCTTTTCCAAAGCTGCTGGCAAAAAGCGGCCTTAAAAGGATCCGTTTTCACGATTTGCGCCATTCATGTGCAAGCTTGCGTTATGCTCACGGCGTAAGTCTAAAGGATATTCAAGAGTGGCTGGGGCACAGCACTATATCTACAACAGCAAACATCTACACGCATTTGGACTACAGCTCCAAAGAGGCTTCTGCCAATGCGATACTCGACGTGTTCCCAACAAGGTAGCCGTATGCGAATCTGCTAAATTTTAGAAGATAATTAATAAACGTTATTATTGCATCAGCCGACGACTTATCATCTGTCATGGAGTCATGGCTGCGGGGGTTTCTAATTCCAGAATAAATACCACGAAGTATTTCTTGAATACCTTTTTGAATATCTCTTTCTGAATCTGTTTGGAGTTTGTTTAGTTTGATTTGTGGATCATCTCCACCAAATGCCTGACCAATCAAACTGGCTCCGTCACCTTCCAGCCCAGTTTTATTCCGAATTGTATCGGTCAACTTAAAAATTGAGTCTAGAATGGCCCCCGTATAGTTTTCAGCGTCATAATTCTTTTGTATGGCTTCCCACAACTCAACATCAATTTCGTTTTTTATCATCATAATTCGTTTGCTCCTTAGTAGTTTCGAATTATCTACCAACGACCATTAGTGATAAAACTGCATTGCTCTTCACTATTAAAAAGGCGCAGAGTGCCTATATCCAAACGGCCTTAAATCATTTTGTCGCGCAATTATTTATAATTATACTACAACACGACAGTTTCCACAACCAGCCAGCAGCAAAATTCGTCGCAGGCAGTCGCCGGCGTCGATATTTTTTTTGGAGGTGTCACACATGGCTGTCTTCCGCATTGAGAAAAACAGCGACTTTACCATCATGCCGAACTATCCGTTCCGGGATATGCGGCTGTCGTTCAAGGGGCGGGGGCTGCTGGGGACTATGCTCACGCTGAGGGACGACTGGGACTACACGCTGGCGGGGCTGACCGCCATCTCGCCGCACGGCAAGAGCTATGTTTCCACCGGACTCAATGAGCTGGAGCGCCTCGGCTACCTGGAACGCCGGCAGCTGCGTGACGAGCAGGGGCGGTTCATCGACACTGAGTACGTCATTTACGAGGTGCCGCGTTCCCCTTCGCCGCCGGACGGAAACCCGGAAACCGAAAATCCGGAAACGGCTTCTCCGCCGCCGGAAAACCCGCCGCAATTAAATACTAAATTCAATCAAAAACCCAAGAATCAAAAACCAAATGAATCAAGAACTCATTCAATTCCTTCCTCTGCCCCGAGGCGAAGTGAGGACGAAGCGATGTGGCGGGAGATAATCCTTGAAAACATCGAGTACGACCTCATTATCGGCGAGGACGGCTACGACAGGGACAGCGTGGACGAGGCTGTGGAGCAGATCGTAGACGCTGTGAGTTCATCAAAAGACTACATCCGCGTTGGCGGCGAAAGCCGCAGCGCGGATGTTGTGCGTTCAAGGCTGCTGAAGCTCAACCGTTTCCACGTCGAGTTCGTGCTCGACTGCATGAAGGAGAACACGACGAGGATACGCAACATACGCCAGTACCTGCTCACGGCGCTCTACAACGCTCCCGCATCCATGGAGAGCTACTATGCTGCACGGGTCAGGCATGACATGAGAGGAGGTGATGCCATATAAGCCCTTAACGCGCAGGCCCTGAACAAATTACAAGGAGGCAAATCATGAACAAGAAAACCAAAAAGGACGCAGGCCCCAGCAAGGCTATTGCCATTGCATCAGCCGTGGCGGTTGTCATCGTTATCGTCATCCTGCTGCTCCTGCGCAGCTGCGGCGCGCCCGCGGACGACCCCGGCGGCATCGAGTTTGACCCCTCGGCCA
>OJRC01000178.1_pt1 | contig 53879 bp, 52 predicted proteins | sample 1599081 | NCBI WGS metagenome assembly OJRC01 (sample SAMN03922519, study PRJEB24848) | human gut metagenome | isolation source: stool sample | host: Homo sapiens | place: Germany | collected 2010-02 | reverse complement strand
CTTGCATGTGTTAGGCACGCCGCCAGCGTTCGTCCTGAGCCAGGATCAAACTCTCAATAAATTGTATCTTAACTGTACCTCAGTACAGTTAAAACCTTATTGAGCTGATTCCTCAGCTAATTCAAAAGAATTGTCTGCGATCTCCTTCGAGACCGCATCCAGAAGTCCCTTCTCTGGTGCTTATTTGCATAAGCTTTTGCTTACATTGTTTAATTTACAAGGTACACACGCTCTCGTTTTGGGCATTTTTCACAGTGCCGTCTCCCGAGCGCTTGATTAATATACCACCTCCCGCGCCGCTTGTCAACAACTTTTTTCAAAAAAATCGATATTTTTTCTGGCCACAAAATAGTGTAGTCTTATCGGGACATACTACCCACATGTTTGATTTGAAGTCTAAAAAAACCGACATTTCATCGGCCTGTCTGCGCGAGGTCTTCTCCGGCTTTGCCGATCTCGAGTGCCGCGGCGTGCTCCCCGGGCTTGAAAAAGCGCCGGGACTTTACGTCTTTTGGGTAGACGGTCTTGCCGACGGCACGGCGATATCCGAGGACATCCTGCGCCCGCTCACCGACGCTGCCCGGGTAGGACCGCTCTCAGAGCGCAGGCTGCTCGACCAGCTCGAGCGCGGAGGCATTTACTCGAGCACGGTACGGCGCCGGTCTCAGCTCGGCGACCTCGTGACAGACCTGCTGGCCGGTTTCTGCTGTCTTGTCTCCGACAGCGAGGGCCGGGCGCTTTCCTTTGAGGTGCGCTCGAAGTCCACGCGCTCCATTTCCTCGCCCTCGGTCGAAAAGAGCATCAAGGGCGGCAAGGACGCCTTTGTCGAGACCCTGCGCGTGAACACCTCGCTCGTGCGCCGGAAGCTGCGCACGCCCGAGCTGCACCTGACAGAGACCGTCGTGGGCCGCCGCTCCGGCACCACCGTCGCGGTCATGCACCTCGAGGGCATAGCGAAGGACGGCCTCGCGGACGAAGTCCTGCGACGCATTGACGCCATCGACATCGACGGTCTGCTGACGGCGGGAGATCTTGAGGAATATATAGTAGACTCGCCGCGCTCGCCCTTCCCGCATCTGCTGCACACTGAGCGTCCCGACGCCTTCGCGATGCACCTGCTCGACGGGCGCGTGGGCGTGCTGGTGGACGGGCTGCCGCTCGGCTTTGTCCTGCCCGCAGGCCTTGCGGCTTTCATGCGCGTGCCGGAGGACTCGGCCGACCACTTCCTCGTCGCCTCGATGCTGACGCTGCTGCGCTGGGTTGCGCTTTTTCTGTCTCTCTGCCTGCCTGCGGCCTTTGTGGCGATCTCGATGTACCATCAGGAGATGCTGCCTGTTAAGCTGCTGCTGTCCATGACGGCGGCAAAGCAGTATGTCCCCTTCGGTGTGGCGGCGGAGGTCATCGCCATGCTGCTTTCCTTTGAGTTATTACAGGAGGCCGGCCTGCGTCTGCCCGACCCCGTGGGCCAGACCGCCTCGATAATAGGCGCGCTCATCGTGGGCCAGTCGGCGGTGGAGGCGAAGGTGGTCTCGCCCATTGCGGTCATCGTCGTAGCGCTCGCGGGCATCTGCGGCTATGTCATGCCCAGCCGCGACCTCGGCTCCGCCGTGAGGCTGTGCAGGCTGGTCTTCGTGCTCGCGGCGGTGCTGCTGGGACTTTACGGCCTGATGGCGGCCCTGGCACTTCTAATACTGCACCTCGCCTCCATTGAAAGCTTCGGCGCACCCTACACCGCGCCCTTCACCGACCGGGACGGCCCCGGCGCGCTCACCGGCCTCATAAAGCGGCCGAACCGCGCCGACAAATACCGCTCGCCGCACCTCGCGGGCCGGAACAAAAGGAGGCAGAAATGAGGCGGATATCGGCTGTTTTGCTCGTATTATCGCTTTTTCTGCCGCTCTCGGGCTGCACGCTCTCCGTCTACAACAACTACCGCGAGCTGGAACGGCTCCAGGTAATAGAGACGGTGGGCTTCGACGCGGCGGAGGATGGCGGTGTGACGCTCTCGATCTCGGCGGGGCGCGACGCCTCGGGACGCGAGCCTGTGCGCGCCTCGGCGACGGCGCGCTCCGTTACCGAAGCCATGCAGGAGCTGCAGGACCTCTCCCGCAGCGGCGAGCTGTTTTTCTCCGGCACGGGCTGCATACTCATAGGCGAAGCCGCGGCCTCGGAAACGGCCCGCTGGCTGGAGCTGGTGGCGCGTTCGGATTCGCTCAGGCTAGATACGCCCATCTTCGCCGTGCGCAGCGGGGAAGCGGCAAAGCTCGTCACCGAGGCCGGCGGCGAGGAGGGCGACATCACGCAGATAATGCAGGCGCTCATCAGCTTTGCCGAGAAGAACGGCCCCGCCCGCATATACACCTGCGCTGAGGCTGCGCGCTCGCTCGTCGAAAACGGCGCGGCACTCATAGGCTCCGTGCGCGAGGCCGAGGACGTCTCGAAGGAGGGCGGGCTTACCGCCGAACTGGACGGCTATGCCATCCTCGGCTCCGGCGGACGGCTCATGGGCTGCATAGAGGGCGAGGACGCGCTTGGCGTGGGGCTTTTCTACGGCGAGCCGGGCAGGGCGGCTCTGACCCTCGAGTCTGGCGTGACCGCCGAGCTGGCGGGAGGCTCAGTCGGGCTTGCGCCTGTCTGGGACGAGGCCGGGAACATAACCGGCCTGACGGTCGAGGTCTCAGTGGATGCCATCGTCATGGAGGTCGCCCCCTCGCTGAACCTCTCCGCCGAAGCGGCGCGGGCGCGGGTCGAGGACGAGCTGGCTGAGCGCTGCGGGGCGTGGATATACAATATATTAGATAAGAGCATCTCGCTCGGGCTGGACTTTCTCGGCCTGGGCCAGAGGCTGGAGCGAGGGGGCCCGGACAGGTGGCACGCGCTGCCCGAGCCGTGGCCGGAGCAGCTCCCGGAGCTGGAGCTTGAGCTCAGAAGTTCGGCAAAGATACTGAACGTGCGCGAATTCTCCGACGCGCCGGATTGGGGCGGGTGAGAGCCATGGACAAAAAAACACCCGGCGGGCTTACCTCCCGCCAGGCGGCTGCAATATGTTTTGTTGCGCTGCTGCCTCCGGCGACCCGGCTGCTGCCGGGGCTGTGCGCGGATATCTCCGGCCGGGCCGCCTGGCTATGCCCGCTGGCGGCGCTGCCCTTCCTGCTGCTCACAGCGTGGCTCGTGAAAAAGCTCGCCATGAACGCAGCAGAGGACGAGAACCTCGGTGCGCTCATAAAGCGCGGTCTCGGCCCATATGCGGGCGCGGCCGTGCTAATCATCTACGCGGTCTGGCTGGCTTTTTACGCAGGCTTTTCGCTCAGAAGTTCGGCCTCGAGGTTCATCTACACCATATACCCCGGCGCGCCGCCCTGGCCCTTTGTCGCCTCGGGCCTCATAATGGGCCTAATCGCCGCGCTGTCGAAGACAAGGGCGCTGGCTCGGGCATCAGAGCTGTTCCGCTGGATGCTTGTGCTCGCGCTCGTGCCCATACTGCTGCTCGGCGTACTCGAGATGGACGTAAAGAGCCTCGGGCCGGTATACCTCTCCGATGCCCTTCCCGTGCTCGAGGGCGCGCTGCCCGCGCTCGGCGCCGGGGCCTTCCTCATCGTCAACATCGGTTTTCTCGACAGAGGCCCGGGCTCTCTCAGGCGCGGCCGATTCAGCGTCTTCAGCTGCGTGCTCATGGCCCTCATAGTTGCCGTCACGGTGGGCCGTTTCGGACACGAGCTGACGGCACAGCTCACCTATCCCTTTTTCGCTCTGGTGCGGAACACCAGTTTATCCGGTGTTTCCGTGCGGATAGAGGCGCTGGTAACGGCGCTGTGGGTGTTCTCGGATTTCGTGCTGTTCACCTTTGCGCTCTCGGCCGCGGCGGACTGCCTCAGGCTCTCCTTCGGCTGCGGGAACGCCAAATGGACCATCTGGCTCTGCGCCCTGCTCGCCGGCGTCACCGCGGTGCTCATCGCCCCGGACTCGGTCATACTCAGGCTCGTCTCGGAGCTGATAGCGCCGGGGTTGAACCTCGTCATGCTCTACGGCCTCATCCTGCCCGCGCTGCTCATAGGCCGGATACGCGGCAGGATCTAAATGCCCAGCACGCCCTTGGCGCAGTCTATCATCCGACGCATGGCCGGAGACGCCGCGCGACCCGACTTTATCGCCATGCCCAGCGTGCGCTTGAGCGGAGGGTCGAGCGGTATCGCCGCCACGTCCGCCGTGCTGCCCTCGAGGATGAGCTTGGGCATGATGGTTATGCCCAGATTGTGCTCCACCATCGAGAGTATAGTCACGTCGAAGTTCGACGAGAGCTTCGCCTTTTTTGGGATATTCGCTATCCTCATGGCGCGGGCGAGGTCCTCGTCGGGCACATTCGACGAGGTCGTGTAGACCAGGAAAGGCTCTCCCTTGAAACGGCCTATCGGAAAGACCTCCGCATTCGCCATGGGATGCGTTTTGGGCAGGACGGCCATCATGGGGTCGTCCTGTATTCTTATGGTGTCAAAGTTGAAGTGCGGCTGCAGGCTGGTGAAGGCGATGTCGATCCTGCCCGTCGTCAGCCACTCCTCTATCTCGGGGCCGTTGCCCTCAAGCAGCTCGACCGAAATGCCCGGGTACTGCTCCTGAAACGCCTCCAGTATCCGGGGTATCCAGCGCATGGAGATGCTCGAGTAGGTGCCTATCCTGACCGTGCCGCGCTCGAGTCCCCGGGTCAGCGCGACCTCCTGCGCCAGATTGGCCGCCGCCTGCACGACCTCGCGTATGAACGGGGCCAGACGCTCGCCCTCGGCGGTGAACTGCACCCCCCGGTTGCCGCGCACAAGCAGCGGGAAACCCGCCTCGTCCTCCAGAGAGCTGATTATGTGCGTCACGCCCGACTGTGTGTAGCCCAGCTTCTCCGCCGCCTTGGAAATGCTCCCAAGCTCCGCCGCAGTCAGCAGCGCCGCCAGCTTTACGGTGTCCATCCCGGCCCCTCCTTTTTGATATTAGCAACTTTCATATCTGGTATTATAATATCTCTCTTTACTAATATCAATACATATGTTACTTTTTAAACGAAAGCTACAGCACTTCTTATAAGTGCGACCACATATTATTTTGATTTTCCTCTTCCAAACTCCCATATCCACAAAAACGCCGCCATATTTCTGGCGGCGTTTTTGTCGTTATCATGCTTTCAGTATTTCACAAAGCCCGAGGCGCTGTTTTCGGGGTAGCCCAGCGTCCAGTCCTGCGCGCCGCAGTCCGGGCAGGTCTCGCCCTTCGCGTTCAGCTCGTCAATGTAGGCCTCGGCGCGCATGACGTACATGTTCGTTTTGCGCATCCTGCCGCACTTGCCGCAGAACACAAGGTAATTCGCGTAGCTGTCGAACACCCCGCGCTTCCTGTCGGCAAGCTCCGCCTCCGTCAGAGGCCGCGGCTTAATGTTCCCGTTTACTATCATCGCCCGCCTCCTATATGACGTGCTCCCGCTTCTGTTTGTCGTAGTGCCTGTTCAAAAACGGCAGCACCACGCTCCGCATCAGCTTCATGTCCAGATCGAATATGTACACCGTGAACAGCAGCGCCAGCACGGCGGCAAGCGCCGCGAATATCTTTAATATTACCTTCATTTCCTTCCTCCTTACCAGCCCTCGGAGTCGTCAAAGTCCATGAGCGTGGGGTCGACCGGCTCCTCGTGCAGCACCGTCGTCATGTAGTCGTTCACGACCTTCCTCGCTTCCGCCGTCGGCACCGTGCGGCAGTCCATGAGCGCGTGCGGCATCCACATGATGTGGAACTCGGGGTGCTTCCTGAACTCCTCCTCGAGCAGCCCCTGGCAGCCCGCCATGCCCTTGCAGCCTATGTCGTCGTACATGACTATCATGTCGCAGTTGAACTTCGCCGCGGTCTCGAACATCATCAAAATGTGCCGGTTGCCGCCAACCGTATGCGTCCGCATCGGCGAGCGCGCGTACAGATCGGCGATGTCGCTCATCATCTCGTCCCTGTCCTCGGTGTCCACAATGTTGTGGCCGGTGAGCGAGTCCATGTTGATGACCGTCAGGATGCCCCAGCACTGGTACAGCCAGCAGGTGGCGTTGTCGTAATACGTCGAGCCGCAGCTCCAGGCCAGCGCGCGGTGCCTGTACTTGAAGGGCCTTATATCCTTCTCGAGGCATTTCTCGAAGTACTTCCAGATGACCTTCGCCTCGCGCTCGAAGTGGCGATTCGCGCCCTGCTGGTACATGTAGATGCGCCAGAAGGCCTGGGCCATGCTGTTCATGGCGATATTGTCGCACTTGGCGTAGACGTCCCACTTGTTCGTCTCGTGGATGTTCAGCTCGTTGAAGCGCCGCATGCCGTCCGCGAAGGCGTCCCAGTCGAACTTCCGGCCGAACTGCCCCTCGAGGAACTCTATGGCCGAGTAGATCTCGTGTATGCCCAGCTCCTTCGTCGTCGGGTCGTCGTACATGAGCGGGGTGACGAAGGCGTGGACGGCCTTCTTCCCGTCGCCCGAGAGCCGGCGGTACATGGCGGCGTTGTCCATCATGTTCGCGTCGCAGGGATTGTTCGTCGCCAGATAGCAGTTGCCTATGTCCGGATATTCGTCCTCCACCGCGACGCCCACCTCGACGAGGGGCAGCGTGCACATGTCCTGCGGTATGCCCGTGGACACCGCCTGGTCGATGTAGTAGCAGCCGTAGTGCTTGTTCATGATGGGTATCATGAAGGCCGGGTGCTGCTGGATGTTGATGGCCTCGTAGCCGGGGAAGCCGAACATGATGTGCTTGGGCAGGGTGTAGTCGAAGCCTATCGTCCGCTCGGTCCACTTCGTCTCGCCGAAGTGCCTGTCAGCGCGTATGAGCTTCCAGATGGTGTCGATGGAGTCGGACACCATGGCGTTTATGGCGTGGTGGTCGGCGCGCAGCGGTATGCCCCTGTCTCCCGAAGTCCACCTGTCCACCATTGCCGGCGTACAGAGGTAGCCGGAGAGCCAGCGGTAGCGCCAGAAGGCCCGCACCATCCTGATGGGGTCGCGCATGACCAGCCCCGACATCTTGCCCCAGGTACACAGCCACCAGCCGAAGTCATAGGCCGTGTCCACAAAACCGCGCCACTCGCGCCGGTCCATGATATTTGTCTTTTCAATATAATTGTCGCCCATGAAGGCGCAGAGCGGCTCGCCCTTTGCAAAATTCCTGAAGCTGCCCCACTTTTCCTTAAAGCTGTGCTTCCGCTTTGCCATCTCACGCGCCCTCCTTCTGCTCAGCGCCCTGAATGCGCTTGATCTCAAGCGACTCCACGAAGGCCTGGAACCTCGTCCGCAGCTGGCCCGAGGCCGCGCAGGTGTAGTCCCGCTCTATCTGGCACACCGGCAGCGTGCCCGGCACCTCGAAGCCCTCCGTCAGCCAGGCCGCGTCCTGCGCCCGCTCGTAGCCCCAGTACTCGCAGAACTTCATGCTCTCGATTATGACGCCTTCGGCCCCGTATTCGAGGGCCTTTTCGTAGATGTACTGCTTTCTCGCCTTCAGGTTCTTCGGGCCCATCGCCCTCGGGCAGTGGTTATTGTACAGATAGTGCCGCGCGATGGCGCCGAGCGCCGTCTCGCCCTCTTTTATCTCTATCTCCTCCCTGCCCGGCATGGAGCCGAAGCAGTAGCGGTCGGCCACGACCATTGCCCCGCACATCTCCAGCATCTTCGTGAACTCCGGGTCGTCGATCTCCGCGCCCGTCACCATGACCCGCGCGCGATACCAGGGCTTCGGCTCCGGCTCGCGCGTTTTGAGCTCCTCCAGCGTCTCGCGCAGCAGCGGCAGGATCAGATACTTCGGGCAGGTCAGGCTCACGAGCTGCATCACGTGGAACTCATAGCCCGTAATGACCGGGTTCTCCGCCTTGCGCATCTCGCCCATCTCTGTTATGATGCGGCAGAGCTCGTTGTGCTCGGCTATGGCGGCGCGCAGCCGCTCCTCCGAGAAGTCCACACCGTAGGTCTCAGCCAGCGGGGCGAGGATCTTCTTCTCCATCTGCCGCCTGTAGTAGCCGACGTGCCAGTCGCTGCGGTTTATCGGCATGTCTATGCAGGCGACGAAGAACTTGTCCTTGGGGATGAGTCCGCAGTATTCAAAGTACTGCTCCATGCGGTTCATCGTGCAGCAGCATTCCTGGCCGATGAGCGCATCCAGGAAGTTGTAGCCGCCCTCGAAGGCGCGCTCGAGTATGCTCTTGGAGTACGGACATGACCGGTTGGTCATGTAGTAGGTCGCCATGTCGGGACTGGTGCAGCCCGGCGCGCGCAGACGCAGCCCGCAGCAGCCCTCCACGTCCAGCAGCACCTCGGGTATGTAGGAGCAGTTGTAGCCCAGCGCCAGCTTCCCCTCGGCGCAGGCCTGCTTCACCAGCTCGTTGTTCGCGGCGCGAAGCAGCTCCTCAAATCGTATCAGGTGCTTCAGGTCTCTCAAGGCTCTTTCCCCCTCTGCAATATTGTCAATATGTCGAACACTTGCTCCTTACATTATAATTGCATTGTGAAAAATCGTCAACCACATTGTGAAAAATATGGCGCTATCCGACATATCCGGCCAGAAATGTATGGGGCTGTGCGAAAAATGACGGAACAAAAACTAACTCGTGGTTGAATAACGCTCACAAGTCGTTTATACTAAACATAAGTGGATACTGTGCACGATATTTTCAAATACAGTCAGGAGATGACGAAAATGGAAGAACCGAGGACCGACCGCAGGGTACGCAAGACGAAGAAGCAGCTTCGCATGGCGCTCACGACCCTGATGATGGAAAAGAGCGTGGGCGAGATCACGGTGAGGGAGATAGCGGAGCTGGCCGACGTGAATCGCGGCACCTTCTACGCTCACTACAAGGACGTATACGACCTGCTGACCCAGCTCGAGGAGACCATCTTCGTCAGACTCGAGGAGATCAGCGTCATCAACAGTTCCCCGGACTGGGATCAGTCCACCTATCATTATCTTGAGGACGTGCTGAAGCTGTGCTACGACAGCGCGGACGTCTACCGGGCGCTCATCTGCCGGAACAACGACATGGAGTTCCAGCAGAGGCTTTTCGAGACCCTGAAAAACCAGTACATGCGCAGCTTCCTGGAGCGCACCTGCACGGCTGACCATCGGAAGCTGGACCTTTTCTGCTCCTTTGCGGTGCAGGGCATGCTGTCCATAACGAAGGAGTGGATGAATTCCGGGCTGAAGGAGTCCCCGGCGGAGATGGCGAAGCTGGGCGGCGACTTTATCATGCGCGGGGTACAGTCCCTGCGGTAAAATAAGACTTGGAGGTAACAGATGAGATCCTGGTTCGGCAGCTTCGGCAGCTTCAACCGTGACCCCGACACCGGCGAATACAGCTGGGTGCCGCCCGAGAGGGCGCAGAACAGCGGAGGAGGCAGCCGCAAGCCCAGAAAAGTCCGCTCGAAGGCGGCGAGCTTCGGCATAAGCCTGGCGATCACCCTTGTCTTCGGATTTTTCTACTTTTATTTCAAACTGCCCGCGATAAACATTCACTCGGGCGACCTTTACGTCTTCATCATTTTGCTGTGCGCTGTGTACTGCTTCAGCGCCCTGATACTCCAGGGCTTCAGCTTCCAGGGCGCCGGGGTGAGAGGCTACGTCACGGAGGCGAGGAAGAAGGCGGCCATTCCCTTCTACATCATCTGCCTCTGCCTGGTCGCAGCGATCGTCGGCAGTCTCATAGGCTGGAAGGTGTTCAGGGCGCGGGACTACGCGGCTCTGCTGCCCGTGGAGGACGGGGACTTCGCAGCGGACGTGGCGGAGATCTCCTTCGACCAGATACCCATGCTCGACTCCGCCTCGGCGAACGTGCTCGCGAACCGGAAGCTGGGCGAGCTTTCCGACCTCGTCAGCCAGTTCGAGATATACGCCGACAGCTTCCAGATAAACTACAACAACCGGCCCGTGCGCGTGACCTACCTCAACTACGGCGACTTCTTCAAATGGTGGAACAACCAGAAGGAGGGCATACCGGCCTACATGGTCATCGACATGGTGACGCAGGAGGTCACGGTAAAGCGGCTCGAGGAGGGCATCAGGTACTCGCCCTCGGAGTATTTCTTCCGTGACATAGACCGTTACCTGCGCTTCAAGTACCCGGCGAAGATGTTCACGGATGTGAACTTCGAGGTCAACGAGGAGGGCGAGCCCTACTGGGTGGCCACGGTCGTGACGAAGAAGGTCGGCCTGTTCGGCGGCGAGGACGCCATAGGCGCGGTGCTGGTGAACGCCGTGACGGGCGAGAGCACCTATTATGACGTGGCGGACGTGCCGCAGTGGGTGGACAGGGTCTACACTGCGGAGCTGATACTCGAGCAGTACAACTACAAGGGCCTCTACCAAAACGGCTTCTGGAACAGCCTGTTCGGCCAGAGCGGCTGCACGGAGACGACGAGCCAGTACAACTACATCGCCCAGGACGACGACGTGTGGCTCTACACGGGCATCACCTCGGTGACGGGCGACCGGGGCAATATCGGCTTCATCCTCGTGAACCAGAGGACGAAGGAGGCCAAATACTATCCCTGCGCCGGCGCGGAGGAGAGCTCGGCCATGGCCTCGGCCGAGGGCGCGGTGCAGCAGTATGAATACGTCGCGACCAGCCCGCTGCTCCTGAACATCGGCGGCCAGCCGACCTATTTCATGGCGCTCAAGGACGCCAGTCAGCTCGTGAAGATGTACGCCATGGTCAATGTCCAGCAGTACAACGTGGTCGCGACCGGCACCTCGGTCTCCGGCTGCATAGAGAACTATGAGCAGCTGCTGGCCGAGAACGGCATCAATATAGAGGGCGGGGTGAGCACCGGCGCAAGCGAGGTCGAGGGCGTCATAGAGGACATCCGCAGCTCGGTCATAAACGGCAACAGCGTGTATTATATACGGCTCGAAGGCGAGGACGTCTACTACAGCCTCAGCGCGGCCGACAGCCCGGAGGCCGCCATCCTGAACATCGGCGACCGCGTGAGCTTCAGAGCGTCGGAGGCGGAGGGAGCCATCGTCCCGGCCTCGGGCCTTGAGATAGGCTGAAACGGGCAACAATAAACGGAGCGCATCGAGTGATGCGCTCCGTTTTGCCGTCTTTGGGGGTTCAGACCAGCTCTATGGTCATCAGCAGCCCGACCGAGGAGTCGGGGCTGCCGTCCAACTCGAGGGTAACGACGGCCGAGGGCAGCTCCAGCCTGAACTCCTCCGGCTCCGAGCCGCCGTAGTTCACCATCTGCCGTATATCTATGAGCTGCATCCTCCGCTCGTAGAAGTCCAGCACGCCCTGCCCTCACGGCCCCATACGCTGCTCCTGAGCGCCAGCTCCAGTTCCTGCGTCGAAAAAATCATGCCGGTGCGCCCGGGGATTTTCTCCAGGCGCAGTTCGAGCCTTTCGAGCACGCCGCCGGTCTCGTAAAAGCTGTACTCGGCCTCGTAGCCCTGTACCTCGAGCCGGGTCGGGTTCATGCTCGTGCGCTCCCATCCTTCGGGGGTGAGCGAGATGTACGAGCGCAAATAGCCGTCCATGTGCGCGAGGCCGTTGTAGTTTTCGCAGAACTCCGCCGCCGTGATGTCGCCGCGGTTTTTTGGGCATCTGCGAGAGCTCCTCGTTCACAAAACCCGTGAAGGAAGCAAGGCAGGCCAGGAGTATATAGCCAACGGTCAGAAGGCCCAGGCGCTTCTTGTCCAGCCGAAGCTCCGAGCCGGCCTCCCAGCGCAGGGGCCGGCCGTCCCTGTGCCTCAGCCAGCTGCATATGAGCAGCACCTGCGACAGGACGGGCACGTGAAAGCCCAGGCCATAGGTGAGCACGTCGAACGTTCGGCGCGCGGCTTCGCCATAGCCCAGCCTGCCGCCGTCCGGGCGCTCTATGTGCAGGCCCAGCAGCGCCTTGCCCGGAGTCGTGCCGAAAAGGTGCAGGCAGAGCGGCTCAAGCAGCAGCATAAGCAGTATCGCCCCGGCGACGAGCGCCACCGAGACGCCGAAGCCCGAGAGGTCGACGTTCGGCCGGAAGACCAGCATGATGGGCGTGAGAAGCAGCAGTTCGCAGAGTATAAAATCCAATGTTCGGGCAAAGTATCTGCGCCAGGGGCAGGCCCAGCGCCCGCAGCAGCTTCAGCCGCAACAGCAGCTCCGCCTCCGAGTAGTCCCGGTACCCGTTCTCCCGTCTCTCGGGCCGGATAAAACCCTCCGCCTCATAGAACCTTATATTCGCGCGGGTCATCCCGCTTCTGGCCTCCAGCTCCGCTATCGTCAAGGCTGCCGCCCTCCCCCTGTTTCGTCTTGACGCTATGGTAGACTATAAAGGGGCTTTACAGTCAAGTATTATTTTAAAAACCGGGCAGACCAACAGGGCCTTCCCGGTTTTCATTTCGTCTTATTTGTGGTAATATAGAACTCCCATGCACCATGGCCCGCAGTGGCCGCTTATCGTGCAGCCGGCCTGGTTGTTGTAGACCTCCTCGAAGGGCTGGCAGCTGAGCACCACCTCGCGCAGCTTCGCGCGCAGCTCCTCGGGCAGACCGGAATCGGTTATGAATACCCGGCGCGTGTCGATATCGTCGCGGTTTGCGAGCCTGTCCTTTATGTACTGGATATAGGCCGCCTCGATCTTGCCGCGGTACTTCTTTCCGACGGTCATCTTCCCGCCGCGGACCTCGATGCAGGGCTTGAGGCCCAGCAGGTTGGCGCCCAGCGCCTGTACCGAGGTGCAGCGCCCGCCCTTGCGCAGATAGTCCAGCGTGTCCAGCACAAAGCTCACGTCCACCTTCGGCACCAGCCGCTCTACCTCGGCTGCTATGTCCTCCGGCGCCATGCCGCGCTCGGCCATCAGCGCCGCGTCCAGCACCAGATGCCCGAAGCCCGTCGAGAGATTCAGCGAATCCACCACCCAGACCTTGCCCGGCAGGTCCATCGCCGCGAGTCTCGCGTTGTTGCAGCTCGCGGAAAGCTCGGACGAAAACGCCACGTGAACTATGGCGTCATACTCCTCCAGCCAGCCATTCCAGGCAGTCAGATAATCCGTGATCGTCACGGCAGAGGTGCCGCAGAGCCTGCCGGTCTTCTTCGTATAGGCGTAGAGGTCCTCGGGCTTCACATCGATGCCGTCCAGCAGCGCCTCCCCGTCGCGGATGATGTACAGCGGCAGGACGCCTATGTCGTGCGCGGCTATAAGCTCAGAGGGCAGGTCGCAGGTGCTGTCCGTCGAGATCTTTATTTTCATGAAACATTTATTCCTCCTTACTGATACCCGCACATTATAACACATTACTTAAAAGAATGGAAGTGTTTTTATGGCTCCCGGCATAGTAGTCATAACCGGGCCTACGGCGACGGGCAAGACAAAGCTCGGCGTGCTGCTCGCGAAGGAGCTGGGCGGCGAGGTCGTGTCGGCCGATTCGATGCAGATATACCGGAGGATGGACATAGGCACGGCAAAGCCCACGCCGGAGGAAATGCAGGGCGTACCGCACCACCTCATAGATGTCGCGGAGCCTTATGAGAGCTGGTCCGCGGCGAAGTTCGTGGAGGCGGCGCGCTCTGCCTGCCTGGACATCCTCTCGCGCGGGCGGCTGCCCATAGTCGTGGGCGGCACGGGGCTGTACATCGATTCGCTGGTGCAGGGCCGGAGCTTCGGCGCGGTGGACGAGACGGGCGAGACGCGCAGGGAGCTGGAGGAGCGCTATGACGAAATAGGCGGGCCGGCCATGCTCCGCGAGCTCTCGCAGCTCGACCCGGAGCGCGCCGCGAAGCTCCACCCCGCCGACAAAAAGCGCATCGTCAGGGCCTTTGAAGTCTACCTGCTCACCGGCAGGACGATAACGGAATTGGACCGCGAGAGCCGTGAGCGCGAGCCGGACTTCGATGCGAAATATATCATCCTCGGCTGGGCCTCGCGGGAGGAGATGTACCGGAGGATAGACGCGCGGGTGGATGAGATGGTCGCGCAGGGGCTTTTCCGCGAGGTCGAGGGCCTGCTCCGCGAGGGCCTTCCCGACGGCTCGACCGCAATGCAGGCCATAGGTTATAAGGAGGCGGTCGCCGCGCTCAGGGGCGAGTGCAGCCGCGACGAGGCCATAGAGAAAATAAAGCGCGAGACGCGGCGCTACGCCAAGCGCCAGCTCACCTGGCTCCGCCAGAGAGAGGGCGCCCTGCGCATAGACTGGGAGGAAACGCCCGATCTTGCCTCCGCCCTCCGGGATTCGACAGCATTTCTGCTCCGCTGCGGTATAAGATAGTTTGCGTACAAAGCCGGAGAAAAGCCGCGTTTTGTACAAATTTACTATTTAACGGAGCGGGGATATGTGGTATTATGTAAATCGGCCGCTCCGGCAAGGAGCGAGAAATGGAAAAGACAAAGAACCTGCAGGACACCTTCCTCTGCCGCGCCAGAGCCGAGCGCGTGCCGCTTACGCTGTTTCTCATGAACGGCTTCCAGCTTCGGGGCACGCTGAGAGCCTTTGACAGCTTCACCGTTGTGCTGGATTCCGAGGGCAAGCAGCAGCTCATCTACAAACACGCGATCTCGACGATCGCGCCGCTGAGGCCCATAAACCTCGGCGAGGGCGATGGACAGGCTACATAGGCCGAAAAAGGCCGAGCTTCTGCTCTGGCTCTGCTCCGCGGCCATCCTCTGCACGGCGGCGAGCTGGCCTGGTACCCTGGATCGGAGCTACAAGGGCGAAGGCCCGGGCGTCACGGCGGAGCCGGAGCCGGTCGTCGTCACGGCGAAGGCGCTCGTCATCCGGGACGAGCGCGTGCTGGAACTGCCGGAGGACGCGGTGCTTATAGTCGAGCCTGGGAAACGGCTTGCGGCGTACTCGGCCTTCGCCGTCGTCACGGACGACGCGCGCTCGCTCAGCCTGAGCCTTGAGGCCCGGCGCGTCGCCTCGCAGGAGGACAGGGCGCTGGGGCTCTCGGAGGCGAGGCAGTCCGGCAGCTTTGCGCTCATGGAGGCCGCGTTGACGGGCTATGCCCCGGAGCCGGATTTGTCGCAGGCGGAGCCGCTGTTTGCGGGCGAGGCCGGACTTCTCTGCGATGGCGCGGACGGGCTGGAACGGCTCGGGGCCGGCGACGCGCTCGCCATGGACGCGGGCACGCTCAGGGACCTGCTCGGCTCGGACGGGGAGGAGACGCCGGACCTGCGGCTCATAACCGGCCTGCGCTGGTACTGCGCGGCGCTCACCAGCCTGAGCCTTGAGACCGGCGAGACCGTGACGCTCCGGCTCGACGGCGAGGAGTTCACAGCGCGGGTCGAGCGCTCGGGCGAGGGCGTGCTGCTGCTCTCCGGCACGGAGGGCATGGACAGGATGGCGGATATACGAAAGGCACAGGCAGAGATAGAGGTCCCATGAAAGGAGAAAGATACATGGGCATAGCGGAGAATGTCATGAGGGTGCGGGAGCGGATAGACCGGGCCGCAAACGGCAGGCGCGTGCTGCTCGTAGCGGCGAGCAAAATGAACGACGCCGCGAGAGTGAAGGAAGCCGTGGCCGCGGGCGTGGACGCCTGCGGGGAAAACCGCGTGCAGGAGCTGGTCGAAAAGCGCGAGGCCGGGGCCTATACCGGCGCGCCGCTGCATTTCATCGGGCATCTGCAGAGGAACAAGATAAAGTACCTCGTCGGCCAGGGCGTGGACCTCATAGAATCCGTGGACTCGATAGAGCTGCTGCACGACATAGACGCCAGGGCGCAGAAGCTCGGCGTCGTGCAGGACGTGCTCATCGAGGTGAATATAGCGGGCGAGCTGTCAAAGAGCGGCGTGGAGCCGGAGAAGCTGGAAGAACTTCTCAGCTATGCTGAGGGTCTGACGGCTCTGCGGGTGCGCGGACTGATGTCGATCCCGCCGATATCGGAGACGCCGGGGGCAAACCGGCCTTATTTTGCCAGAATGCGTGAGCTTTTTGTTGACATCGGGAGAAAAAAATACGATAATACCTCTATGGATCTGCTGTCCATGGGTATGAGCGGCGACTTTGAAGACGCCATTGCGGAGGGCGCGAACATGGTTCGGGTCGGCTCCGCCATATTCGGAGCAAGAGATTACGGCGCGAAGCACTGAGGGAGACTTGGCAATGGGATTTTTCGACGAACTGAAAAGGCTGGCGCAGCCCTACGGCGAGGATGAGGATGAATTCTTCGACAAGGGCACGCAGCAGGAGGAGGTCGGGCCTCCGATAGCTCCGACGGAGCGGAGGGAGAGCTTTTTCACTGACGAGGAGGAAGCCGAGCCGGCGAACATCAGCCTGCCGAAGCCAAGTTTTCATCTGCCGAAGCGCGCCGAGCGAATACAGACGAAGCGGGAGGCGGCGCAGCAGGCGGCCCAGCCCGTGCCGGGGGCGCAGTCGGGCTTCATGCTCGCGAAGCCGAAGGAGTTTGAAGACTGCACGGGCATAGCGGACAGCTTTGCTTTGGGCAAGACGATAATGCTGGACCTGAGCCAGACCGACAAGGTGACGTCGCGGCGGGCGCTGGACTTCCTGTCGGGAGTGGCCTACGCGAGAAACGGCAAGTTGAGCCGGGTCTCGGGCATGATATATCTTGTGACGCCGGCGGGCGTGGACGTGTCCGGCGAGATGATGAGCCAGATAGAGAGCGGCGGCCTGTATTTCTGAGGCGGCCGGGCAGAATATACATATATGTAAAAGGACAGGGAAGGAGAAACCGATATGACGCCTCAGGACATCAGGGAGAAGACTTTTGAAAAGGCCATGTTCGGCGGCTACGACATGGGCGGAGTGGACGATTTCATGGAGGAGGCCGCGGCGGAGCTTGAATCTGCGCAAAGGGAAAATGCCACGCTCAGGGCGAAGATGAAGGTGCTGGTGGACAAGATCGAGGAATACCGCGCCAGTGAGGACGCGATGAGGATGACGCTCATGTCCGCGCAGAAGCTCTCGAGCCAGATAGAGGCCGAGGCGAGGGCGAAGGCCGACAAGCTGGTGGCCGAAGCCCAGGCGACCGCGTCGAGGAGCCTTGAGGCGCTCAAGGCCGAGACCGTGAAGGAACAGGCGAAGCTCCGCGAGGCTAAGGAGGCCTTCAACCGTTTCTTTGAGGACGCGAAGTCCGTGTGCGTGAGGCAGCTTGAGAGTCTCGAGAGGATATCGAAGTCCGCCGCCCCTGCGAAGCAGGAGGAGGCTGTGGACGCTACGGTCAAAAGCATAGAGGATTCGGTCGCGCGAATACCGGACGAGCCGGCTCCGAAGATAGACATAAGCCCCGTCATGGGCGAGACCGCACCCCGAGAGACCATCACGCCGGAAGAGATAACCCGCCTTTTCAACATGGGCGGCAACTGATTTTACCGGAAACGACGGGGCGGCGCAAAACCGGCGCTGCCCCTCAGCATGTTTATAAGCAAATAAAGGGAGAGAGAAAATAAATGGCTCAGGATTACAATTCCACCGTCAATCTGCCGAAGACCGAGTTTCCCATGCGCGCGGCGCTGCCGAAGCGCGAACCGGACATGCTCCAGGAGTGGTATGACCTCGATCTGTATCACGAGATGCTCAAGAGGACCGAGGGCAGGCCCATCTTCGACCTGCACGACGGCCCTCCGTTTTCCAACGGCGCTATCCACATGGGTACAGCGCTCAACAAGTGCCTGAAAGACTTCATCACGAGATATAAGTCCATGTCCGGCTGGCAGGCCATATACATCCCCGGCTGGGACAACCACGGCATGCCGATAGAGTCCGCCATCATCAAGGAGCAGAAGCTCAACCACAAGGAGATGACCACGGCGGAGTTCCGCGACGCCTGCCAGGCCTTCGCTCTGCACTATGTAGACGTTCAGCGCAATGCTTTCAAGCGGCTGGGCGTCGTCGGCGAGTGGGACAAGCCCTACTTCACCATGAACCCGAAGTTCGAGGCCGAGGAGGTCAAGGTCTTCGGCGAGATGTACAAGAAGGGCTATATCTACAAGGGCAAGAAGCCCGTCTACTGGTGCCCGCACGACGAGACTGCGCTGGCTGAGGCGGAGATAGAGTACGCCGAGGACGAGTGCAAGTCCATCTACGTGAAATTCCAGGTGAAGGACGACCTCGGCAAGCTCTCGCAGTACTGCCCGCTCGACAAGCTGTATTTCCTCATCTGGACGACTACGACCTGGACCATCCCGGGCAACCTCGCCATCTGCCTGAACGCGGACTTCGACTACGTGCTGGCGAAGGCGCCGAACGGCGAGGTGTATATCATCGCCAAGGAGCTGATGGGCCGCGTCGCCGAGATCGGCAAGGTGGAGGGCTTCGAGGTGCTGGCCGAAATGAAGGGCTCGGAGTTCGAGTTCATGACGGCGAAGCACCCGCTCATCGGCAGGGACAGCATCATCATCCTGGGCGAGCACGTCACGCTCGACGCCGGCACCGGCTGCGTCCACACCGCGCCGGGCCACGGCCATGAGGACTACGATATCTGCCGCAAGTACGATGCCGAGGGCAAGACACACATCGGCCTCGTCGTGCCGGTGGACGACCACGGTAAAATGAACGAGGAGGCCGGCAAATACTGCGGCCTCACGACGGACGAGGCGAACGTCGCCATCTTCAATGACCTGCAGGACTGCGGGGCGCTCTACGCCTCGGAGGACATCATCCACCAGTACGCGCACTGCTGGCGCTGCAAGAGCCCCATCCTCTACAGGGCGACTGACCAGTGGTTCTGCTCGGTGGATGCTTTCAAGGACCAGGCCTGCGCCGCGACGGACGAGGTCAACTGGATGCCCGAGTGGGGCCATGACCGCATGATAGCGATGATAAGGGAGAGGGCCGACTGGTGCATTTCGAGGCAGAGGCGCTGGGGTCTGCCCATACCGGTGTTCTACTGCTCGGACTGCGGCAAGCCGGTGTGCACTGACGAGACGATAGAGGCCGTGTCGAACATCTTCCGCGAGAAGGGCTCGAACGCCTGGTTCGAGCTGGAGGCGGAGGAGCTTCTGCCGCGCGGCTTTGTCTGCCCGCACTGCGGCGGGGTGCACTTCACGAAGGAGACGGACACACTCGACGGCTGGTTCGACTCCGGCAGTACGCACATAGCGTCGATGGAGCTGGACAGCCCGGGCCGCTGGCCTGCGGAGATGTATCTCGAGGGCGGCGACCAGTTCAGGGGCTGGTTCCAGTCCTCCCTGCTCGTCGGCGTGGCGACGAAGGGCAAGGCCCCGTACAAGAGCTGCCTGTGCCACGGCTGGACCGTGGACGGCGAGGGCAGGGCCATGCACAAGAGCCTCGGCAACGGCGTAGACCCGGCCGACCTCATCGCGAAGTACGGAGCGGACATCGTGAGGCTCTGGGCCTCGAGCGCCGACTACAGGGTCGATATGCGCTGCTCGGACGCCATCTTCAAGCAGCTGAGCGAGAAGTACCTGAAGATAAGGAACACGGCGAGGTACATCCTCGGCAACCTGAACGGCTTCGACCCCGACAGGGACGCCGTCGCGTATGAGGACATGCCGGAGCTCGACCGCTGGGCGCTCTCGAGGCTGAACGCGCTGGTGGAGCGCTGCATAAACGCCTATGAGAAGTACGAGTTCTTCGGCGTGACGGCGGCAGTACACAGCTTCTGCGTGGTGGACATGTCGAACTTCTACCTTGACGTCATCAAGGACAGGCTGTACTGCGACGGGGCGGAGAGCCTCTCGAGGCGCAGCGCGCAGACGACGATATACATGATACTCGACGCGATGATGCGCCTGCTGGCCCCGCTGCTCTCCTTCACCTCGAACGAGGTCTGGAAGGACATGCCGCACGGGAAGGGCGCGGACGCGAGGCACGTCATGCTCAACGACATGCCGAAGGCTGACGACAAGTACAGGCTGAGCGCGGAGCAGGAGCTGCGCTGGTCGAACCTGCTGCGCATCCGTGACGACGTGAACAAGGCGCTGGAGCTGGCGAGGGCCGAGAAGACCGTGGGCAAGCCCCTGGACGCGAAGGTCGCGCTGTACGTGGGCGAGGACGCGAAGGCTGTCTGGGAGAGCGTCAAGGGCGCGGACCTTGCGCAGCTGTGCATCGTTTCCGAACTCGAGGTCTCGGACGAACCCGTGGAGGGCTGGGCCGGCGAGAGCGTGCAGGGTCTCACCGTGAAGGTCGAGGCGAGCGCGCTGCCGAAGTGCCCGAGGTGCTGGACGCACAGCGCCGGCATCGGCACGGACGAGAAGCACCCCGAGCTTTGCCCGCGCTGCGCGAAGGCGATAGGCTGAAATATACAGAGACAGACAACAGCTCCGGCTGGGAGGGTTACCTATGTTTTACGCATTGGCCGTGGTGCTGGTGCTCATTGCAGACCAGTGGTTGAAGTATTGGGTCACGCTGAACATCGAACTGGACGTGGGTGAGAAGGCGCTCATCCCGGGCGTCATCAAGCTGGTGAACATCCACAACACCGGTGCGGCCTTCGGCTTTCTGAAGGGCGGCGACTGGCGCTGGGTGTTCGTGGTCATCGCGGTGCTCTTTGCCGCGGCGGTCATCTACGCTCTGAAGAAGGATCTCATAAAAGGCAAACTTGGCCGCTGGGCGGCGGTGGGCGTGCTCGCGGGCGCGATAGGCAACTGCATCGACAGGGTCGCCTACGGCTATGTGGTGGACATGTTCAAGTTCGAGTTCCTCGGCTCGTCGAGGCTGAACGCGATATTCAATATTGCGGATGTGTTCATCTCCTGCTGCGGCGTGCTGTTCTGCCTGTACATCATCTTCGGCGGGGAAAAAGAGGCCGCGGACGAGGAATACGAGGACGAGGAACCGGCAAGGAGGCGCTCCGGCGGCAGCCACAGCAAGAGGGCGCAGACGGCGAAGCGCCAGCCGGCACAGAGGCGGGATACGAGGCGTGAACCCGTGCAGGAGCGCACAAGGATACCCGTGAAGGAATACAGCCCGCGCCCGGCGGGCTCGAGGCCGGCAAGGCCGGTGGAGCCGAGGCAGGTGGACCCGAACAACCCCTTCGCGGAGTGGGAGAACCGGCCCAAGGCCCCCGTACAGCCCGAGACGCAGCAGGAAAGGCCGCAGCGCGCGCAGACGAGGGCCGAGCAGCCGAGGCCCGCGCAGCCCAGGCCGGAGCCGCCCAAACCTCAGCCGCAGAGGAAACCGGTCTCGGATACGGAGTTCTCGCTGGAGGATATACTGGCGGAGTTTTCGGATAAATGAGCGCTGAAATACTGAATATAACTGCGGAGGAGAGCGGCGAGCGTATCGACGCTCTCCTCGCGCGCTCTCTGACGGAGCTGAGCCGCTCGGCGGCGCAGAGGCTTCTGGACGAGGGCCGGGTCACCCTGGACGGCAAGCCCGTCAAAAAGAATAAGAAGACGGAGGCCGGGGAGGTCTACGAGGTCGAGCTGCCGGAGCCGACGCTGCCGGAGCCGCTGCCGCAGGACATACCGCTCGAGGTAGTGTACGAGGACGCAGACCTCATCGTGGTGAACAAGCCGCGCGGCCTTGTCGTGCACCCCGCGCCGGGGCACCCGGACGGGACGCTCGTGAACGCCCTGCTGTATCACTGCGGGGCCAGTCTCTCGGGCGTGGGCGGCCAGCTCCGGCCCGGCATCGTGCACCGGATAGACAAGGACACGTCGGGCCTCATCATCGCGGCGAAGAACGACTTTGCGCACCTCGCGCTCTCGGAGCAGCTGACGGACCGGAGCCTCTCGCGGGTGTACGAGGCCGTGGCGCGGGGCGAGTTCCGCGAGGACTCGGGCACTGTGGACGCGCCCATAGGCCGGCACCCGACGGACAGGAAGCGCATGGCGGTGACGGAGAAAAACTCGCGCCCCGCCGTAACGCACTGGGAGGTGCTCGGGCGCTACCGGGGCTATACGCACATACGCTGCCGGCTCGAGACGGGCCGGACGCACCAGATACGGGTACACATGGCCCATATCGGCCACCCGCTCTTGGGCGACATGGTGTACGGGAATCTGAGGAAACCGGAGCGCGGGCTGGAGGGCCAGTGCCTGCACGCGAGGCAACTCAAGTTCATCCACCCGCGCACGGGCGAGCACGTGGAGCTGACGAGCGAGCTGCCGGAGTATTTCAAGGCCATATTGGCATCACTGCCAAAGTTGTGAGAAGGAGCTGACAGGATTGGACTACAACGAGGCCGCGATGCGGATGCACAGGGAGCACCGCGGGAAGATAGAGATAAAAGGCAAGGTGCAGGTCAAAAACCGGGACGAGCTGTCGACGGCCTATACGCCGGGCGTGGCGGAGCCGTGCCGGGAGATAGTCAGAAGGCCGGAGGCGGTCTGGGAGCTGACGGCGCGGGGGAATTTCGTCGCGGTGGTGTCGGACGGCTCGGCGGTGCTGGGGCTGGGGGACATCGGGCCGCTGGCCGCGATGCCGGTCATGGAGGGCAAGGCCCTGCTGTTCCGGGAGTTCGGCGGGGTCGACGCCGTGCCCATCTGCCTCGACGTACACGAGCCGGCGGAGATAATCACGGCGGTCAGGGCGCTCGCGCCCAGCTTCGGCGGCATAAACCTCGAGGATATCGCCGCTCCCAAATGCTTCGAGATCGAGGAGGCGCTCGAGCGCGAGCTGGATATACCGGTCTTCCATGACGATCAGCACGGCACGGCCATCGTCGTGTCGGCGGCACTGACGAACGCGCTGAAGGTAGCAAACCGGGCGCTGCCCGACTGCCGCATCGTCTTGAACGGCCCCGGCGCGGCGGGCACGGCGATAACGAAGATGCTGCTCACGCTAGGCGCGCGGGACATAACGGTCTGCGACCGGTCGGGGGCGATATACCGGGGCCGCGAGGGGCTCTCCGGCCACAAGAGGCTGCTTGCGGAGACGACGAATCCGGAAAACAGGCGCGGCACGCTCGCGCAGGTGCTTCGCGGGGCGGACGTGTTCATCGGCGTGTCCTCAGGCGGGCTGGTGACGAAGGAGATGGTGCGCTCCATGGCAGAGGGGCCGGTGGTGTTCGCAATGGCGAACCCGACGCCGGAGATCGCCTACGAGGAGGCGCTCGAGGCCGGGGCCTGTGTCGCGGGCACGGGCAGGAGCGACTGCCCGAACCAGATAAACAACGTCCTTGCCTTCCCCGGGGTTTTCCGGGGCGCGCTCTCGGTGCGGGCGCGGGACATAAACAGCGCCATGAAGGCCGCGGCGGTGGAAGCCCTCGCGGGGCTTGTCGGGGATTCGCTCTCGCCGGAGCACATCATACCCGACCCCTTCGACGAGCGCGCGCCGCGGGCCATCGCCGAGGCCGTGGCGAAGGCTGCCGTGGAGAGCGGGGTGGCGCGGCTGTGAGGGTCATCGAGGCCGCTGCCGTCACCGAGGCGGTGCGCCGGCTGTGCATGGCGGCAAACCGATACCTGCCGGAGGACGCGGAGCGGGCGCTGCGCGCGGCGGCAGAGACGGAGCCGTGGCCCACGGCGGCGGGGATACTGGACGAGCTGTGCCGGAACCTCGACACGGCGCGGGAGACGGGCCTGCCCATCTGCCAGGACACGGGCCTCGTCACGGTCTTCGCCGAGCTGGGCGAAGACGCGCAGGCCCCGGGTTTCGACGAGGCTGTGCAGGAGGGCGTGAGACGCGGTTACCGGGACGGATATCTCCGAAAGAGCGTGGTCGCCGACCCGCTCAGGCGGGTGAACACCGGCGACAATACCCCGGCGACGATATACCTGAAGCTCGTGCCGGGCGACCGGCTGAGGCTCACTGTGGCGCCGAAGGGCGCGGGCAGTGAGAACATGTGCGCCCTGCGCATGCTGACCCCGGCGGAGGGCGAGGCGGGCGTGCGGAGCTTCGTGCTCGAGGCGGTGAAGGCCGCCGGCGGCAAGCCCTGTCCCCCGGTGGTCGTGGGCGTGGGCATAGGCGGCAGCTTTGACTCCGTGCCGAGGCTGGCAAAGGAGGCGCTGCTGCGCGGCCTCGATGAGCCGAACGCGGACGAGTTCTATGACAAAATGGAGCGCGAGCTGCTCGAGGAGATAAACGCTACGGGCATCGGCCCACAGGGGCTGGGCGGGAGGACGACGGCGCTGGCGGTGAGGATCAAGGCCGCGCCGACGCATATAGCCATGCTGCCCGCCGCGGTCTGCCTGAGTTGCCACGCGATAAGGCACGCGACGGAGGTCATCTGATGGAGATAAAAAAAATAAGCGCCCCTCTGGACGCGGCGGCGGCACGCTCCCTGCGGGCGGGAGAGCGCGTGCTGCTCTCCGGCACGATATATACGGCGCGGGACGCGGCGCACAGGAAGCTCTGCGAGCTGCTGGCCTCAGGCGGGGAGGCTCCGTTCGATTTAAAAGGCGCGGTCATCTACTACTGCGGCCCCGCACCCGCGCCGGAGGGCTTCCCCATAGGCTCGGCGGGGCCGACCTCGAGCTACCGGATGGATACGTTCGTGCCGGAGCTGATGGAGCGGGGCATGCTGGGCATGATAGGCAAAGGCCCGAGAGCCGAGGGCGTCAGGCAGTCCGTTAAGAGACACGGCGGCGTGTATTTTGCGGCGACGGGCGGCGCGGGCGCGCTGCTGGCCGGCTGCGTACAGAGCGCCGAGGTCGTGGCCTGGCCCGAGCTCGGCCCGGAGGCGGTGAGGCGGCTCGAGGTGCGCGACATGCCCCTGACCGTGGCGCTGGACTCCGCGGGCGGCGACCTGTACCTGCTCGGGCCGGAAAATTATCTGAGAAAATAACAGACTTTTTGCTTCGCGGCTCCGTCTTTACTGATGGAGCCGCGAAATTAATCGGAAATTAAAGAAAAGTTCACGAACAGGTAAAAGAAATGATGCAACTTTGATGCATTTGGGTGTTAGCATGTACACACAGTCGAGGAAAGAGAGGGACGACGATGAAGAAGCTGTTGGCGCTCATGACCGCGCTCATACTGAGTTTGACGCTGCTTTCCGGCTGCGGAACAGAGGAACAGAGCAGGCAGGGCAGCGCAGTAAACAGCACGGTATCGAGGATGCCGCGGACCGTCGTCTCGCTCTAGGCTGCTGACATACATACTTTTTCCCTCCTGATTGGTCACGCGATCAGGAAACTCCTCTCACCCCCCCAACTAAACAGCGAAGCCCTCCGGCCAGTGACAAAGACCGGAGGGCTTTGCTGTATTTCAGGCACGGCAGGCAACTGCGCTATGCCTCTACCCGGACGTGCCTCTGGAGCGCTGCGGGGGAGTACATGGGGGCATATACGCCCTCGATGACGTACTTGAGCGCCTGCCTGTCCGGCGCCTTGCCGTGATGCATCAGCAGGGTCGGCTCGCCGCCTATCTCGTAGCAGCCCACGCCGGTCTCCTCCCAGCCGTGCCGCTTGTAGAAGCCCGCCAGCCTCCGCGCCTTCTCCAGCTCGGGATACTGCGTGACCTCAAGAAACACGCAGTCGTATCCCGCGTAGCGCTCCTTGATAAGCTCCAAAAACTGCCCGCCTATGCCGGCACCGCGCACCGTCGGATACACTCCCAGCCAGCCCAGCAGCGCGTAGCGCCTGAGCTTGTCCCGGAGCATATAGGCATAGCCCGCCTCAAGCCCCGACTCGTCCTTCAAAAGCAGCAGCTCCGCGCCCTTTATCAGGCCCACCTGACAGGCCGCAAGGCTCGGCCGCTCCCATTCCTTGAAATCGTACTCAAACATCGGATAGACGCGCTTCATATCGGCGTGCCCGCCGCGTTTTATCTCATACATCTTTATCCTCCGTAAACGTCTGCGCCCGGTACAGCCCGGCGTACACACCGTCCTTCGCCATCAGCTCCGCGTGCGTGCCCAGCTCCTGCACCCTCTCGTCCTCTATTACCGCTATCCTGTCCGCCCCGTGGATGGTCGAGAGGCGGTGCGCTATTATTATGCTCGTGCGCCCCTCGGCAAGCTCGTCCAGCGAGGCCTGGATGCGCTGCTCCGTCACAGTGTCCAGCGCGCTCGTCGCCTCGTCCATCACCAGTATCGGCGGATTTTTCAGAAATACCCGCGCTATCGACAGCCGCTGCTTCTGTCCGCCGGAGAGCATTACCCCGCGCTCGCCCACGTAGCTGTCGTAGCCGTCCGGCATGGCCATGATCTCCTGATGTATCTCAGCGCGCACCGCTGCGGCCACGACCTCGGCGTCCGTCGCCTCCGGCTGACCGTAGCGGATGTTTTCCCTTATCGTGCCCGCAAATATGAACACGTCCTGCTGTATGATGCCTATGCTCCGCCGCAGCGAATCCTGCGTCACGCTCCGCACGTCCACGCCGTCCACCAGCACAGCGCCGCCCGTCACGTCGTAGAACCTCGGCAGCAGCTGGCAGAGTGTGGTCTTGCCGCCGCCTGAAGGCCCGACAACGGCCAGCTTCTCGCCCGGGGCGATCTTGAGCGACACATGCTCGAGCACGGGACCGGCCTCGTCGTTATAGGAGAAGCTCACGTCGCGGTATTCGACCTCGCCGCGCACGTTCTCCAGCTCGATGGCGTCCGGCGCGTCCTGCACGTCCGGCTCCGTGCGCATGAGCTCGAGGAAGCGCGAAAAACCCGCCGTGCCCTGCATGTATACCTCGGAAAATGTCGCGAGCTTGCGCACCGGCGTCACAAAGGTCGAAACATAGAGCGAGAAGGTGACGAGATCGACATAGTCCATCCTCCCGCCCATGATGAGCGCACCGCCCGCCGTCACCACCAGCACCTGCATGACGCTCGTCGTGAACTCCATGCCGCTCATGAAACCGCCCATCGCCTTGAAGTAGCGGTTCCTTGCGGCCTTGTAGCGCTCGTTCGCGGCGACGAACTTCTCGTCCTCGGCCTCCTCGTTGGCGAAGGCCTTGGCGGTACGTATGCCGGAGATGCCGGACTCGATGGCCGCGTTTATCTCCGCCGTCTGGCGCTTGACCTCGAGGTTGGCCTTTTTCATGCTCACCCTGCGCGAGAGCGTGAACATTATGAGCAGCGGCAGGCAGACCGCCAGCACCAGGGCGAGCCTCCACTCTATGCCCGCAAGAACGATGAGCGAACCGATGATGGTGAGGACGCTGATGAGTATGTCTTCCGGCCCGTGGTGCGCCAGCTCAGTTATCTCGAACAGGTCGGAGGTGATGCGGCTCATGAGCACGCCCGTCCTGTTCCGGTCGAAGAAGGAGAACGACAGCTTCTGCATGTGGTTGAACACCGCATGCCGCATGTCGGCCTCGATGTACACGCCCATCCTGTGGCCCAGCACGGTGATGAGGTAGTACATGACGCCCTTGAGTATGTAGGCGGCGAACATGGCCGCCATGATGACGAAGAAGGTGGTGTAGAGCTTCTCCGGCAGCAGCGTCTGCATAGATATGCGTGTAATATACGGAAACGCCAGGTCTATGACCGCCACCGCCACGGCACAGCTCATATCCAGCGCGAAGAGACCGCGGTGCGGCTTAAAGAAGGAGAAGAACACCGCGAGGTCGGATCTGTGGAATTTGCTTTGTTTTTTTGCTTTCAAGTGGAATACCTCATTGTCGCGAAAATTTGTCCCTCTGCGCGACGGCAAGGGCGTCGCAGCGCTCGTTCTGCTCCTGCCCGTCGTGGCCCTTCACCCAGTTGAAGCTGACGCTGTGGGTGTTCAGCAGCGCGTCGAGGCGCTGCCACAGCTCGGGATTCTTGAGCTCACCCTCCTTGCGCTTCCAGCCGCGGCGCTTCCAACCTGCGAGCCAGCCCTCGTTTATCGCGCGGGCGATGTACTGCGAATCCGTCCAGAGCTCCACCTCGCAGGGCTCGCGGAGCGCCTCCAGCGCCGAGATCACCGCCGTGAGCTCCATGCGGTTGTTGGTCGTGACGGCCTCGCCGCCGGAGAGCTCCTTCTCGTGCCCGTTGTAGCGAAGTATGGCCGCCCAGCCGCCGGGGCCCGGGTTTCCCGAGCAGGCCCCGTCGGTGTATATGCAGACTTTTTTCATTATTATTCGGCTTCCTCGCGCTCGGTGCGCGCCACGGAGATGACCTTCGCGCCCGGGTTCGGCCTCATGAGCCGCACGCCCTGGGTCGAGCGGCCCAGCATGGAGACCTCATCCGCCGCGATGCGGATGATCGTGCCGTCGTCGGCGACGATGAGCAGGTCGTCGTCGTCGCGCACGACCTTGACGTCCGCGACAAAGCCGGTCTTCTCGGTGCAGTTGTAGTTCTTGAGGCCCATGCCGCCGCGGCTCTGGGGCTGGCGCTCGCCGTCGCCGCCGCGCAGGTACTCGTCGAGCGGGGTGCGCTTGCCGTAGCCGTTCTCGGTGACGGAGAGCAGCGCCGTGCCGCCGCCGGCCCGGCCCGCGCCGACGACATAGTCGCCCTCGCGCAGCTTGATGCCGCGCACGCCCGCCGCCTCGCGGCCCATCGGGCGCACGTCGTTCTCATCAAAGCAGATGGCATAGCCCTCGTGCGTGGCGATGAGAATGTTCTGCCTGCCGTCGGTGAGGCGCACGGTTATGAGCTCGTCGTCCTCAGCGATGGAGAGGGCGCGGATGCCGGTCTTGCGGATGTTCTTTATGGCGTCGAGCGGCAGGCGCTTGACCGTGCCGTTTCTCGTGACCATGAAGATGTACATGTCGCCCAGCTCGCGCACGTGCAGCATGGCGCTGACCTTCTCGCCCGGTTCGACGGGGATGATGTTCACGATGTTCGTGCCCCGCGCGGTGCGGCCCGCCTCGGGTATCTGGTAGCCCTTCTTGCGGTAGACCCGGCCGAAGCTCGTGAAAAAGAGGATGTAGTCGTGGGTCGAGGCGGTGAACACGGTCTCGACGTAGTCCTCCTCCCTTGTGGTCATGGCGCGGATACCCTTGCCGCCGCGTCCCTGCGCGCGGTACTCCGAGGCCGGCAGGCGCTTAATATAGCCGCCGTGCGTCATGGTATAGACGCACTCCTCCTCCTCGATGAGATCTTCAACGTCTATCTCATCCTCGACGTCCTGTATCTCGGTCTTGCGCGCGTCTCCGAACTTGTCGCGGATTGCGGCAAGCTCGTCCTTGAGCACGCCCTTTATCTTCTCCGGGTCAGCCAGCAGGCTCTCGTAGTAGGCGATGCGCTCCTCGAGCTCGGCGTATTCGCGCTCGAGCTTCTCCCTGTCAAGGCCCTGGAGCGCCTTGAGGCGCATGTCGAGTATCGCCTGGGCCTGTATCTCGTCAAGCCCGAAGCGGGCCATGAGGTTCTCCCTGGCGTCGTCGTAGCTCTGACGGATGATGCGGATGACCTCGTCGATGTTGTCCTGGGCAATGAGCAGGCCCTGCAGCAGGTGCTCGCGCTCTTTCGCCTTCCTGAGGTCGTACCGGGTGCGCCGGGTGATCAGCTCCTCCTGGAACTTGAGGTACTCGTCGATAATGTGGCGCAGAGAGAGTATCTTGGGCTGCGACTGGTCGTCCACCAGAGCGAGCATGTTGATGGAGAAGGAGGTCTGCAGCTGTGTCTGAGCAAAGAGCCGGTTGAGCACGACCTGGGTGTTGGCGTCCTTTTTTATCTCGATGACGATGCGCATGCCGTTGCGGTCGGACTCGTCGCGCAGGCCGGAGATGCCCTCGAGCCGTTTGTCACGCACCTGATCTGCGATGTTCTCAATGAGCTGACGCTTGTTGACCTGATAGGGCAGCTCGGTGACGATGATGCGGAAGCGGTCGTGGCCGTATTCCTCTATCTCGGTGCGGGCGCGGACGATGACCTTGCCGCGGCCGGTAGCATAGGCGGCGCGTATACCGCTGCGGCCCATGATGATGCCCTTTGTGGGGAAATCGGGGCCTTTGACATACTCCATGAGGTCGGGCAGGCCCGCGTCCGGGTTATCGAGGACGCAGATGCAGGCGTTGATGACCTCGGTGAGGTTGTGTGGCGGGATGTTCGTCGCCATGCCGACGGCGATGCCGCTCGAGCCGTTGACCAGGAGGTTTGGGAAGCGCGCGGGGAGCACGCGGGGCTCCTTTCGGCTCTCGTCGAAGTTGGGGTCCCAGTCCACGGTCTCCTTGTCGATATCGCGGAGCATCTCGTCGGAGATCTTGGCCATGCGGGCCTCGGTGTAACGGTAGGCCGCCGGGGGATCGCCGTCCACGGAGCCGAAGTTGCCGTGGCCGTCAATGAGCGGATAGCGCATGGAAAAGTCCTGCGCGAGACGGACCAACGCGTCGTAAACGGAGCCGTCGCCGTGCGGATGGTAGTGACCGAGCACGTCGCCGACGGCGGTGGCGCACTTCTTGAAGGCCTTGTCGGAGGTGAGCCCGCCCTCGTACATAGTATAGAGGATACGCCGATGCACGGGCTTGAGCCCGTCCCTCACGTCCGGCAGCGCCCTGCCCACGATGACGCTCATGGCGTAGCTCATGTAGCTATCTTTCATCTCGCTCACGATCTCGCTCGCGACGATTTTCTGATTGGGGAACATTATGTCCTCTGGCTTATAATCCTTTGCCATTGTTGTACCACCTTAGGTGTAATATTTGTCCTCATACCATCTGTATGGATTGTTATTGATATAATCCCATATCCTGCAATAATCCGGATAATCGCGTATCACGTGGTCGTAATACCCTCTCTGCCATATTTCAATTCCGCTTTCGCGGTTCGTCGAACGTTTCAAATATGACACAAATGCCGGTATCCGTTCATTAGAACGCTTCCGGTCCGTCTCGCTGAAAGCCGTAGGGGTCGGCGTCCTCGACGACCCTTTTTCCTGGTATACAGACAGCAGCAGATGTATGTGGTTGGGCATAACAACAAAAGTGTCGATATCTGCCCCTGAAAACCGCTGCGACATTTCGTTTATCTTGCTTTCGACTATCTTCCCCGTCCCGGTGAGCGTCCGCACAAATCCGGGCATTGCCGGTACCGGAGGGGAAGGGTCGTCGAGGACGCCGACCCCTACGGCTTGGCAATCCCGTGAAGCTTTCGCCTCTATTTCGGCGAGCAGGTGTTCACCGTTCCGGCAGCAGATAGTGATGAAATATGCCGCTGTTTCGGAATAACTGAAGCTTTTTAATCGAAGTTCTTTCCTATTGCCGCTCATATATCCAGATTCACGACATATTGTGCGTTCTTCTCGATATATTCCTTTCTCGGCTCGACCTTCTCGCCCATGAGGATGGTGAAGATCTCGTCGGCCTTTACGGCGTCGTCCAGCTCTATGCGCTTGAGGGTGCGGCGCTCGGGGTCCATTGTGGTCTCCCACAGCTCGTGGGCGTCCATCTCGCCGAGGCCCTTGAAGCGGCTGATCTCCACCTTCGCGTTCGGGTTATCCCCGCGCAGCTCGGCGCTCACGCGGTCGCGCTCCTTCTCGTCGTAGGCCACGCGCACCGTCTTGCCGCGCGTCAGCTTGAAGAGCGGCGGCACCGCCGCGTACACATAGCCGTGCTCTATGAGCGGGCGCATGTAGCGGAAGAAGAAGGTCAGAAGCAGCGTCCTGATGTGGCTGCCGTCCACGTCCGCATCCGCCATGATGATGATCTTGTGATACCGGAGCTTGGAGAGGTCGAAGTCCTCGCCCAGTCCCGCGCCCAGCGCAGTTATGACCGGGTTTAACTTGTCGTTGCCGTAGACCTTCTCCTCGCGCACCTTCTCCACGTTCAGCATCTTGCCCCAGAGCGGGAGTATGGCCTGGAAGCGGCTGTCGCGCCCGCTCGTCGCCGAGCCGCCTGCCGAGTCGCCCTCGACGATATACAACTCGGTCAGCGCCGGGTCGCGCTCGTTGCAGTCGCGCAGCTTGCCGGGGAGGGTGGAGCCCTCCAGCGCGTTCTTGCGGCGGACATTCTCGCGCGCCTTTCTCGCGGCTTCGCGGGCCTTGGAGGCGGTAAGCGCCTTGTCCAGTATCGTCCGGCCCACCGCCGGGTTCTCCTCGAGGAACTGCTCGAGCTTATCGGACACCACGCTGTCGACCAGCGTGCGCATGTCGGAGTTGCCGAGCTTGGCCTTGGTCTGTCCCTCGAACTGCGGGTTCGTCAGCTTCACGGAGATGATGGCCGTCAGGCCCTCGCGGCAGTCGTCGCCGGAGACGCTCTCGCCCTCCTTGAGGATGTTCGTCTTTTTGCCGTAAGCGTTCAGCACCCTCGTCAGCGCGGCCTTGAAGCCCGTCTCATGCATGCCGCCCTCGGGTGTGTGGATGTTGTTGGCAAAGGAGACGAGTATCTCGTTATAGCCGTCGTTGTACTGCATGGCTATCTCGCACTCGGAGTCCTCGCGCGAGCCGGACATGTAGATGACGTCCTCGTGCAGGGCGTTCTTGTTGCGGTTTATATAGCTCACGAACTCGCGTATGCCGCCTGCGTAGTGCATGACATCCTTCTGCTGCCTTCCCTCGCGCCTGTCCTCAGTGCTGATGCGCAGGCCCGCGTTGAGGAAGGCCTGCTCGCGCATGCGGGTGTGCAGGGTGTCATAGTCGTACACCGTGTCGTCGAACATCTCCGGGTCCGGGTGGAACCTGACCACCGTGCCCGTCCTGTCCGTGTCGCCGACGACGGTCATCTTCTGCGTTATCTCGCCGCGGGAGAACTTCATCTGATAGATCTTCCCGTTCTTGTGGACGCTGACCTCCAGCCAGTCGGAGAGGGCGTTCACGACCGAGGCTCCGACGCCGTGCAGGCCGCCGGAGACCTTGTAGCCCCCGCCGCCGAACTTGCCGCCGGCGTGCAGGACGGTGTACACGACCTCGAGCGCGGGCTTGCCAGTCTGCTCCTGGATATCGACCGGTATGCCGCGGCCGTTGTCCGAGACGCAGATGACGTCTCCCGGCTCAATGACGACTTCGATATTGTCGCAGTAGCCCGCCAGCGACTCGTCTATGGCGTTGTCGACGATCTCATACACGAGATGGTGCAGGCCGGAGGAGGAGGTCGAGCCTATATACATGCCGGGCCTGAGCCTTACGGCCTCGAGGCCCTCGAGCACCTGGATTTGGCTTGCGTCGTATTCCTGAGTGATCTTTTCGCTTATATCGGACATATAGCTTCCCCTTATCTTCTGGATAATGCCGCGGGCGAGAGCGACGAGAGCCATACCCGGCGTTTCCCGCCTTCCTCGCACAGGATGAAGGACCTCGGCAGGTCCTCCGCGGCGTTTATGACCTCGCCGTTTTTCTCCGAGACGGCGAGCAGCTCGCGCGTTGCGCGCGAGCAGGTCGTGTTATCGATATCGCAGACGGCGACGATGGAGCTGCGCCTTATGACATTGCCGCCGCCTATATTCATGTAACTCATACCAGCCTGCCTCCGGCTATGGTCATGACCTTGCCGCCGGTCCTTCTGGCGATCCCGTCGTCCTCGCAGCAGGTGATGAGCGTCTGCCCGCCGCCTATGCGGTTCAAGACAAACTCCTGCCGCTCCGCGTCGAGCTCCGAGAGCACGTCGTCGAGCAGCAGCACGGGATACTCCCCCGTCTCGGCGAGGAATATTTCCCTCTCCGCCAGCTTTACGGAGAGCGCAGCTGTCCTCGCCTGTCCCTGCGAAGCAAAGCTCCGCGCACTCCGCCCGTTCACAAGCAGCTCGAGGTCGTCCTTGTGCGCGCCGGTCAGGCACTGTCCCGAAGCCAGCTCGGCCTCCCTGTGCTTTTCCTGATGGTCGCAAATGGCGTAGTAGATGTCCCGCTCCGAGGCGAAGGGGTCCTCCACGCTCGAGACCGGCCTGTAGCTCATCGTCAGCTCGTCCGCCCCGCCGGAGAACTCCCGGTTTATGGGCGCTGCCGCCTCGGCGAGCCTCTGTGAGAAGGCCGCGCGGTACCTCGTGAGCTTTGCCGAGAGCCGGCACATGCGCTCGGAGAAATCGTCCAGCGTGTCGAGCAGGCTGGGCTTTTCCCTCCAATCCCTGAGTATCGCGCTCTTTTGCTCATAGAGCCTGCCGTAATCTGTGAGGATGGAGGCATAGCCCGGCCTCAGCTGGCTTATCGCCGTGTCCATCATCCGGCGCCTTACCGCCGCGCCCTCTCTCACGAGCGCGAGGTCATCCGGGCAGAACAGCACGGCGGTCATAGTCCCGGCAAGCTCCGAGGCGCTCTTTTTAACGGAGTTCACGAGTATCTGCTTTCTCTGCCCCGGCGCCATCGTGATCTTCACCGTCTGCTCCCGGCCCGCTGCCTCCACATCTGCCAGTATGTCGGCCGAGGAGAAGCCGAAGCCCACGATCTCCTTATCGAACCTCGTGCGGAAGCTCTTTCCGCCCGTCAGCATGAAAACGGCCTCGAGCAGGTTGGTTTTCCCCTGCCCGTTCTTGCCGCGTATGACGTTCGTGCCCGGACCGAAGGTGAAGCTCTCCCACTCGTAGTTCCGAAATCCCGAGAGCGCTATCCGGCTGACCCTCATTCCACCGTCACCTCAACGGCCTCGCCGTCCAGCTCGACTACATCTCCGGGCCTTATCTTTCTGCCTCTCTGCAGGCAGGTCTCGCCGTTTACCTTCACCAGTCCGTCCTCGACGCAGAGCTTGGCCTCTCCGCCCGTCTCGCACAGGCCCGCGAACTTGAGCAGCGCGTCGAGCTTAATATACTCTGTCGTTATCCCGACCTTTTCCATGCTCACTCCCCGGCCTTGAGCCTGACAGGAAGGATCATGTAGACGAAGCTGTCGTTCCCGTCGGCGGCTTTGATGACGCAGGGCGAGGAGCCGGTGTTGATGCAGACGCAAAGCTCCTTCGCCGGGGCCGACCTCAGGGCATCCCTCAGATAGCGGTCGTTGAAGCCTATCTCGGTGTCTCCTCCCTGCCCGTCGCAGGGGCAGACATCTCCGGCCTTGCCGAGCGGCGTGGTGCAGAAGAAATCGATGCGCCCGTCGCCGAACATCAGCCGCACCGGGCTTTTCATCTTCTCGTCCACGACCAGCGAGACCCTGTCCGTCGCGCCAAGCATGTCCTCACGGAGTACGGTAACGATGTACCGGAAGTTCTCGGGCAGGGATTTTTTGTAGTTGAGGAAGTCTCCCTCGAGCTTTCTGGATACGACGACGGTGCTGCCTATGGTGAAGGAAGTGTGCTTCGTGCCGACGTTCAGCAGTACCTCCTCGTCCGAGTCGCCGCAGAGGCGCTCCACATCCAGCAGGGCCGAGCCGGGTATGATGAAGCGCATGCCCTCCGTGCCGCCCTTTACCTCCTCGCGCCTTATGGCCATCCTGTAGCCATCCACGGAGACCATGGTGAGCCTGCCGCCCTCCAGCTCAAAGAGGCTGCCCATGTACACGGGCCGGCTCTCGTTCGTCGAGACGGCAAAGATGCTCTCGTCTATCATGCTCCTGAGCGTCTTCTGAGGTATCATGATGGCCTCTGATATGTCCACGTCCGGCAGCTCGGGATAGTCCGCCGCGGGCAGGGCCATGAAGCTGTACTCGCTCTGGCCGCATCTCACGGTGGCGCGGCTGTCGTCGCTGACCTCGACGGTGACGATGCCGTCGGGCAGCAGGCGCATCATCTCGGAAAAGAGCTTTGCCGTCATGAGCACAGCGGAGCCTGACTGGGCGACATCGGCCTCTATGTTCATGTAGATACCCTTCTTGAGGTCGTATCCGGTCACTCTCACCCCGGCGCCGGCCTGTATCAGCAGGCCCTCAAGGGCTGAGATGGGACTTTTGGCTGAGGCGGCCCTTGAGGCCGCAAGGACTGCCGACTGCAGCAGATGCTTCTCGCAGGAAAATTTCATTTTGTCCTCCTTGTATCTCCCCGCTCTCTCAGGATAGCAGGATAGGATATTTATGTAGTAAAAGCAGAGGTAGTACGAACGAAATGTTGAAAACTCCCGAAAGCCCCGTCAAACCAGAAAATTTCCGTCCACAGAGTTTTGCACCGCCGTGAACAGCTTTGAACAGGCACAATATGACAAAATTCGCTTTCAACTGCTTTCAACATCGAAAAACAAACAACAAACAGAAAAATGTGCAAAGCTCAGGAGCGGGAATTGATGTTCGATGAGATGTCCCTGACCGAATCCGCAGTCTCCTGGTCGGTCTTCAGCAGTTCCTCGATCTTGCGGATGCTGTTGAGCACGGTGGAGTGGTTCCTGCCCTCGTACTGGCTGCCGATGTCCACGAGAGAGAGGTTCGTGAGGCTGCGGATGAGATACATCGACACCTGTCTGGCCTTGGCGACGTTCTTTGAGCGCCTCTGGCCTTTGATGTCCGCCGTAGTTATGGAGAAATACCGCGCCGTTTCCTCGATTATTACCTCGGGCGTCGGTATATAGGTGCCAACCCGTATCACGTCCTTTATGGCGCGCTTGACCGAGCTTATGGAGATATTGTCGTTAAGTATCTCCCTGTAGGCCGTCAGGCGCTTCACGACGCCCTCGAGCTGACGGACGTTGGAGGTGATGTTCTCGGCGATGTAGTTCTCGACCTCGGGCGTCAGCTGCATGCCGAGCTGGTTGGCCTTGCTGCGTATTATCGCCACCCTTGTCTCTATATCGGGCGGCTGCACGTCCGCCATCAGCCCGCCCTCGAGCCTCGTGCGGAGCCTGTCGTCCAGAATGGACATGTCTATGGGAGGACGGTCCGCCGTAATAACGATCTGGCCCCCAGCGCGGTATATCGCGTTGAAGATGCTGAAGAATTCCTCCTGCGTGCTCCGCTTGCCGGCGATATACTGTATGTCGTCCATGAGGAACAGCCCGACGTTTCTGTATTCGTTTCTGACCTCGTCCATGGTGCCGTTCCTGATGGCAGAGATGACCCTGTTCGTGAATTCGTCCCCGCAGACATAGGCTATGGGCAGCTCCATATTGTTCTCGTGTATGACGTTGCAGATTGCCATGAGCAGGTGGGTCTTGCCGAGTCCGGAGTTGCCGTAAATGAACAGGGGGTTATACACCTTTCCGGGGTTTTTCGCCACGGCGATCGAGGCGGCGTTGGCAAACTCATTCGACGGACCGACGATGAAGTTCTCGAAGGTGTAGGCGTCCATCTCCGGCGGGGTGTCGGCGGCAAAATGCCTCGACTCCTGCATCTTTGCGTCGTCCACCGTCATGATGAACAGGTTGAGGTCGCTCGAGAAGACCTCTATGAGCGCTTTGTGGATGATATCCCCGAACTTGTCGTTGAGCACCTTCATCTTCAGCTCCGACGTCGTGAGGATGACTATGGTCTCCTCCTCGAGCCTGTACGGCTCGCAGTCGGCGAACCAGGTGTTGAAGGCCGTCGGCGTTATCTGTTTGGCGATTGCGTCGAGCACGTTCTGCCACACGGTCTTGAGCGTATCCATCTCATCTCTCCCCTCAGAAAAAAACGTCCCTCACCATACAAGGGACGCACAGCTTCACGCTTACTATTATAATAACAGTTTCGTCTTTTGTCCAGAGATACGCCGCATTTGTAACAGAAAAGTTAGGGTATCGCCGCGTCCTGTTTTTATTGAATTTGACAGAGGTGTTTGATATAATAGCAAAATCATGGAGACGAATATCCTGGCAGAAGCCTTTTTGAAAATACCGGAAGCCGCCGCCCTCCCCCTGCCCGCGGAGAGCGGCAGGGTCTGTGCGCTCGTAACGGGGCTGTCTGCGGTGCACAGGGCGCATTTTATTTCGGCGCTGAGGCTGAAGACAGGCAGGCAGCTCGTGGTGCTCTCGCCGGACGAGACCTCGGCCGATGCACTTGCGTCGGATATTTATGCGTTCACTGACGAGCGGCCCTGCGTGCTCACGGGCCGTGACTATGTGTTTATACAGGCGGACGCCGCCTCGAGGCAGTTAGAGCAGCGCAGGCTCGGGGCGCTCCGGACGCTGAAAAACGGCGAGGACACTGTAATTATAACCGCCCAGGGCCTTTTCCAACGCGCCATGCCGACATCGGCCTTCGAGCGCTGCGCCTTCGATATCGACATGAGGTCGCAGATGCCGCCGGAGGACCTTGAGGACGCGCTCATCCGCTGCGGCTACACGCGCTCTACCCAGGTCGAGGGGCCGGGGCAGTTCTCGAGAAGGGGCGGGATACTGGACTTTTTTTCGCCCGCGCACGAACAGCCCGTGAGGATAGAGTTCTGGGGCGACGAGCCGGACTCGATGGCGCATTTCGATATCCTTAGCCAGAGGCGCACGGAGGACCTCGAGCGCTGTACGGTCCTTCCCGCTGCGGAGACCCTGCCCGGGCTGTGCAGAGGCGGCACTGCCGCGCTCTCGGAGCAGCTCGAAAAACTCGCCGCACGGCATGAGAAAAAAGGAGGCGTCTCACAGCAGCTCATAAGCTCGCTGCGGGAGGACGCAGAGCGCCTGGCAAACGGCGCGGAGCTGAGAGCGGCGGATAAATATGCAGAGCTTATATACGGCGCGCCGGTCTCAGCGGCGGACTATATAGGAGAAGGCGCGGTAATAGTCTGCGAGCAGCCCGGCAGGTTCATGGAGCGTGCCAGGGACTATATAAAGAGCATACAGGAGGATATTTCGGCGCTGGTCTCATCCGGCAGGATGCAGGCGAAGGCTGAGGAGTTCCACGTCACGGAGCAGCAGGTGTGGCAGAAGCTCGCCGGGCACAGCGTATATTTTGCCGACGCATTCACGGCGGGCAGGTATCCGCTCGAGCCGCAGGGCGTCATACAGATACAGGCCAAACAGCTGCCCTCCTACGGCGGCTCGGCGGAGCAGGCGAAGGAAGATCTCGCGCACTACCGCGAGGCGGGCTGCGGTGTTCTGGTGCTGGCGGGCGACTCGAGGCGGGCGAACATACTGACGGGCATGTTCAGGCAGTCCGGCGGCGCGATGCTGGCGGAAAAGCCGGGGCGCCTGCCCTCGCCGCGTGAGTGCATTGTCACGACGGGCGGGCTGTCCTCGGGCATAGAATACCCCACGCTGAAGCTGGCGGTGCTGACGGACACCCAGCTCATGTCGGCGGGCCTGCGGCGGCAGAAGCGGCGCAAAAAGGCCGTTGGGGAGAAGATAAGCTCCTGTGCCGACCTCGCCGTCGGCGACCTCGTGGTGCACGAGCAGCACGGCATAGGCCGCTTTGCAGGCGTCGTGCGCATACCGGTGGACGGGGCGGAGAAGGACTATATGAAGATCTGCTACGCGGGCACGGACAGCCTTTACGTCCCCGCGACGCAGCTCGACCTCGTGACGAAATACGTCGGGGCGGCGGAGAACGCGCAGGTGCGGCTCTCGAAGCTCGGCGGAGCGGAGTGGCAGAGGACCAAATCGCGGGCGAAGGCGGCGGCAAAGCAGCTGGCGAAGGGCCTCATCCAGCTCTATGCCGAGCGCGCGCGGACGGAGGGGCACGCCTTCGCTGCGGACTCGGCCTGGCAGCAGGAGTTCGAGGAGCGCTTCGGCTATGAGGAGACCGACGACCAGCTCAGGTGCGTCGAGGAGATAAAAAGGGACATGGAAAAGCCCATGCCCATGGACCGGCTGCTCTGCGGCGACGTGGGCTATGGCAAGACCGAGGTGGCCCTGCGGGCCGTGATGAAGTGCATCCTCGACGGCTGCCAGGCGGCAATACTGGTGCCTACGACGGTGCTGGCCCAGCAGCACTACCAGACGGCGATGCAGAGGTTTTTCGGTTATCCCGTGGACATAGAGGTGCTCAGCCGCTTCAGAACGCCCGCGCAGGTGAAGGAGACGCTCAAAAACCTCAAGAGCGGCAAGTGCGACCTCGTCATCGGCACGCACAGGCTGCTGCAGAAGGACATAGAGTTCAAAAAGCTCGGCCTGCTCATCGTGGACGAGGAGCAGCGCTTCGGAGTGTCGCACAAGGAACATATAAAGGAGCTGGCACGTCAGGTGGACGTGCTGACGCTCTCGGCCACGCCGATACCGCGGACGCTGAACATGGCGCTGGCGGGCATCCGGGACATGTCCACGATAGAGGAGCCGCCGCAGGACCGCCTGCCGGTGCAGACCTTCGTCATGGAGCACGACTGGGGCACCCTGGCGGAGGCCATGCGCCGCGAGCTGGCGAGGGGCGGGCAGGTCTATTACCTGCACAACCGCGTGGACAACATAGAGCGCACGGCGCTCAAAATCTCTGAGCTGCTCGACGGCGCGGCCGTCGCCGTGGCGCACGGGAAGATGGACGAGGAACAGCTCTCGCGGGTCATGGAGGACATGATAGAGGGCCGCGTGCAGGTGCTCGTATGCACGACGATAATTGAGACGGGCATCGACATCCCGAACGTGAACACGCTCATCATAGAGGACGCCGACAAGCTTGGCCTTGCCCAGCTGCACCAGATACGCGGGCGTGTGGGCCGCTCGGCGAGAAGGGCGAGCGCCTACCTGACCTTCAAGCGGGACAAGGTGCTCACGGAGATCGCGGAAAAGCGGCTGGAGGCCATACGGGAATTTGCGGAGTTCAACTCGGGGTTCAGGATAGCGATGCGCGACCTCGAGATACGCGGCGCGGGGAACCTCCTGGGCGCGGAGCAGTCGGGGCACCTCATAGACGTGGGCTACGACATGTACTTAAAGCTGCTGGAGGAGGCCGTGCTCGAGGAGAAGGGCGAAAAGCCGCAAAACCGTGCGTCCTCGACGGCAGACCTTGCGGTGACGGCGAACATACCGGAGAGCTATATAGAGTCCTCGGAGCAGAGGATGGACCTCTACCGGAGAATAGCGCTCATAAGGAGCGAGGCGGACGCGGACGACGTGCTCGACGAGCTGATCGACCGTTTCGGCGAGCCTCCGGACAGCGTGACAGCTCTGGTGCGCGTGGCGCTGCTGCGCGGCGAGGCCGGACGGGCCGGCATAACGGACATCAGCCAGAAGGCCGGAACGCTCAGATTCACGCTCTCGGACTTCGATATGAGAAGGGTATCAGAGCTGTACGCGAGGCCCGAGTACAAGGGAAGGCTGCGGGTCGAAGCCGGCTCCGTGCCGAGAATATCGCTCAAGCTGCCGCCGAAGGCAAGGGTGCTGGACGAGGCGTCGAACTTCTCCTCAGCCTGGGCCTCGACGGAAAAACAGCCACAGGACGATAAGGAGGATAAAGGATAAGATGAAAAGAGCATTATCTGCCGCCATGTGTTTTGCACTGGCACTTGGGCTGCTGGCGGGCTGCGGCTCGCTGGACGAGGTCGAGCTGGACGTGAGCGAACCTCCCACGGCCAGCACGGAGCCGACGGATACGGCGGCGCTGGAGCTGGATTGGGACGCGGCGAGGGAGAAATACGACCCCGAGACCACAGTGCTCACAGTGGACGGCGACGAGGTGAACTGGGGCGAGTTTTTCTACTGGCTCAACTACTGCTATACGAGCTATGCCGCGAGCATGGGGGCCGTCTCGGACTTTGACACCCCGTATATATACGACAACAGCATGACGATAGGCAGCATGCTCATAGACGCGGCCAAAAGCTACTGCGTGCAGTATCATGCGCTGGAGGTAAACGCGGCTAAGGAAGGCGTGGAGCTGACCGAGGAGGACGAGGAGGCTCTGCAGGCCCTGCTCGAGAGCGATATAAAGGATATCGTTGGAGAGGACGGCACTGAGGAGGAGCTTTTCGCCACGCTGGACGAGATCTACGTGAGCCGCGAGCTGTACGACTTCATGAACCGTGCGGCGGCGCTGTACTCGAGGGCGTATACCACGCTGTACGGCGGCGCCGGGGAGAAGCTGACGGAGCAGGAGGTCATGGACAAGGCGCAGGAATACGGCTACATGACGGCGAAGCATATCCTGATCCTGACGACGGACTCGGAGGGTGAGGCTCTCGACGAGGCCGCGAAGGCGGAAAAGCTGGCCGAGGCGCAGGATGTCTACGACCAGCTCAAGGACAAGAGCGGCGAGGAGCTGGAGACGGCCTTCGACACGCTGATGCAGGAAAAGAGCGAGGACACGGGCCTTGCCTCCTTCCCCGACGGCTACTGCTTCACCACAGGTGAGATGGTGGAGGAGTTCGAGACGGCGACGGCGGCGCTCGAGCCGGGCCAGCTGTCGGAGATCGTGGAAAGCGACTTCGGCTACCACATAATCCTGAGACTTCCGCTGACACCGGAGGACAAGGTGATGCAGTTCGACTCTGCCGGAACCCCCTATACCATCCGGGCCGTGGTGGCGGCGAACCTCTACAACGACAGGTTCTCCGGCTGGATAGAGAATGCCGAGACGAGCTGGTCCGCGGTGTTCGAAGACCTCGACCTCAAGGAGCTGTTCGGGCTGTAAAAGAATAAAGCTGCGAAAGCAAAATCAGACCACCCCGCCGGCTTCAGCCGGCGGGGTGGTCTTACTGTAACATCTTTTGTTTATCAGAAATCAGCCGAGCCCCAGGTGCGGGGATGCGGCAGCACGTCGCGGATGTTCGAGATGCCGGTAAGGTACATGATGAGCCGCTCGAAGCCGAGGCCGTAGCCCGCGTGGCGGCAGGAGCCGTAGCGCCGCAGGTCGAGGTACCACCAGTAGTCGGCCGGGTCGAGGCCCAGCTCGGCCATGCGCGCCTCGAGCACATCCAGCCTCTCCTCACGCTGGCTGCCGCCGACGATCTCGCCTATGCCGGGCACGAGGCAGTCCGCCGCCGCGACGGTCTTGCCGCCGTCGTCCAGGCGCATGTAGAAGGCCTTTATCTCCTTCGGATAGTTCGTCACGAAGATGGGCTTCTTGAACACCTGCTCGGTGAGGTAGCGCTCGTGCTCAGTCTGAAGGTCGGAGCCCCAGTCGACCTTGTAGTCGAACTTGTCGTTGTTCTTTTTGAGTATCTCGACGGCCTCGGTGTAGGTCACGCGGCCGAAATCGGAGCTGGCGACGTGGTTGAGGCGCTCGAGCAGGCCCTTGTCGACGAAGGAGTTGAAAAACTCCATCTCCTGCGGGCAGCGCTCCATGACCCTCGTGATGACGTATTTTATCATCGCTTCGGCGTTGTCCATGTAGTCCGAGAGGTCCGCGAAGGCCATCTCCGGCTCTATCATCCAAAACTCGGCCGCGTGGCGCTGGGTGTTCGATTTCTCCGCGCGGAAGGTCGGGCCAAAGGTGTACACATCTCCAAAGGCCATGGCGAAGTTCTCGGCGTTGAGCTGGCCGGAGACGGTCAGGCTCACGTGCTTGCCGAAGAAGTCCTGGCTCCAGTCCACGGCGCCGTCCTCAGTCCTCGGGGGATCGTTCACGTCCATGGTCGTGACGCCGAACATCTCGCCCGCGCCCTCGCAGTCGGAGCCGGTCAGTATCGGCGTGTGCACATAGACGAAGCCCCGGCTCTGGAAGAACTCGTGTATCGCTGCCGCCGCGACGCTCCGCACGCGGAAGGCCGCAGAGAACAGGTTCGTCCTCGGCCTCAGATGCTGGATGGTCCTCAGAAACTCCACGCTGTGCCGCTTCTTCTGCAGCGGGTAGTCCGGGGTCGAGGCGCCCTCGACCATGATCTCCCGGGCTTTCAGCTCAAAGGGCTGCTTCGCCTCGGGGGTGAGCACCAGCGTGCCCTTCACTATGAGGGCCGCGCCCACGTTCTGCCGCGCGATCTCGTCGTAATTGGACAGATTCCCCTTCTCGAGCACGACCTGCAGGCTCTTGTGGCAGGAGCCGTCGTTCAGCTCGACGAAGCCGAAATTCTTCATGTCCCTCACTGTCCTGACCCAGCCGCAGACAGTTATCTCCCTGTCCGCGAACGCGGCTGCGTCGGCGTATATGCCCGAGATCCTCTGCCGTTCCATATTGGCGCGTCCCCTTTCGTTTACCGTTTGCGGCTTGCTTTGGCCGCTTCTCTGTATTATACTCATAGTCAATCAAATTTTCAACACCATTTCCATCAGGAGGCGCGTTATGGCTAAAATATATTCCGACATGACGGAGCTGATAGGCGGCACTCCGCTCGTCCGGCTCTCCCGCTTTGCACCCGGCATGAACATACTTGCCAAGCTCGAGCGCCAAAACCCCGCGGGCAGCGCGAAGGACCGCGTGGCGCTCTCGATGCTCCGCTCGGCGGAGCGCGAGGGCCGGCTTCAAAAGGGCGGCGTGGTAGTCGAGCCGACGAGCGGCAACACCGGCATCGGCCTTGCGGCGATAGCGGCGGTGCTGGGCTACAGGGCCGTCATCGTCATGCCCGACAGCATGAGCCCCGAGCGCATAAAGCTCATCACGGCCTATGGGGCCGAGGTGGTGCTCACGCCGGGCGCGGAGGGCATGTCCGGCGCGGTGGCGAAGGCCGACGAGATAGCCGCCGCGAACCCGGGCAGTATCGTCGCGGGCCAGTTCTCGAATCCCGCGAACCCGCAGGCGCATTACGAGACCACGGGCCCGGAGATCTGGAGCGACACGGACGGGGACATCGCGGCCTTCGTCGCCGGCGCCGGCACGGGCGGCACGATAACGGGCGTGGGGCGCTATCTCAAGGAGCGCGACCCCTCCATCCGCATCGTGGCGATGGAGCCGGCCTCCTCTCCCCTGCTCACCGAGGGCCGCGCCGGGCCGCACGCCATACAGGGCATAGGCGCGAACTTCGTCCCCGAGGCGCTGGACACGACGTTGTACGACGAGGTTGTGACCGTCACGGACGAGGACGCGCTCGCGGGCATGCGCGAGCTGGCGATGACGGAGGGGCTCCTCTGCGGCGTGTCCTCCGGCGCGGCGGCCTTCGCGGCGCGCGAGATCGCGAAGCGCCCTGAGTTTAAGGGAAAAAACGTAGTCTGCCTGCTGCCGGACACCGGCGAGCGCTATCTGAGCATAATGTGAGGTGCCGAATGAAAAAGCTGCTGTTCATCATAAACCCGGTCGCGGGCCGCGGCATGTACAGACAGGGCCTGGGTGAGGCGCTGTTCACCCTGCACTCGGCGGGCTACGAGCCGACACTGAGATTCACAACGCGCGCGGGCGAGGCCATCGAGCTGGCGCAGCTGGCGGCGGGCTGCGACCTCGTCTGCTGCCTGGGCGGCGACGGGACGCTCTCGGAGGTGACCTCCGGCCTCATGCGCCTGCCGGCTGAGAAGCGCCCGCCCGTGGGCTACTTCCCTCTCGGCACGGCGAACGACGTCGCCACGACGCTGAAGCTGCCGAAGAACGACCCCGCAGCAGTAGCCCGGCGCATCGCCGAGGGCACGCCCCGCGCCTGGGATATCGGCTGCTTCGGCGAGGATAAATACTTTACCTACGTCGCGGCCTTCGGCGCCTTCACGGACGTGAGCTACGAGACGCCCCAGCAGTCGAAACAGGCGCTGGGACACCTGGCCTACCTGCTCGAGGGCATGAACCGCCTGCCCAAGCTGCCGCACTACCGCACGAAGGTGGAGATGGACGGGAAAACAGTCGAGGGCGACTATATCTTCGGCGGCGTGACGAACTCCACCTCCGTCGCGGGCCTCGTGAAGCTCGACCCGGACATGGTGGCCCTGGACGACGGGCTGTTCGAGGTAGCGCTGGTCAGGTACCCAGCGACGCTGGCCGACCTCAACGCGCTGGTGGCGCAGGCAGTGTCCAGGAACTACAAGGGCGAGATGATGTGTATAGAAAAGGCGCGGGAAGTAAAGTTCAGCTTTTCCGACCCCGTGCCCTTCACCCGGGATGGAGAGCCGGGCGGAGTGCACACAGAGGTCGTCATCAAAAACGCAAGAGCGGCTGTCAGAATCGTCGTCTGAGCGTGAATGAATGCAAAAAAGCAGCAGGCAATTGCCTGCTGCTTTTTACATACTTGAATTGATCATTCCATCGCGTTGAGCTTCACCGTCATGGCGCTCTTCTTGTGGGCCGCGTTGTTCTTGTGGATAAGACCCCTCGCAGCAGCACGATCGACAGACTTCACAGCAACTTTATAGGTACCGGCAGCCGCCTCCTTGTTGCCCTCCGCAACCGCCGCGTCGAACTTCTTCATAACAGTCTTGAGCGCGGTCTTCTGGGCCTTGTTCCTCGCGTTCTCGAGCTTGGACTTCTCGTCGCGCTTCATCGCAGACTTGATATTGGGCATTCCGTTTGCCACCTCCTCCTATAAAACTGCACAGACAGGCCGGTCAGCCCACCCGCGGATTGTTATTTTACCATTCCATAATACAAAAATCAAGTACTTTTTTCTATTTCTGAGCGGAAATTTGCATAGCAAAGCTCGTAAAAGCCAGACTATACAGCATCTTGTGTTCAAGAGGTGCAGCATAACAATGGACAGACACTTCCGCACAGACCTGGCCGCCGAACAGCGCGAGCTGACACCCGGCTCCGGCAGGCTCGAGGGCGTCCGTGCCTCCTCAGAGACCCGCGACGGCTTCGAGGTCACTACCGTCGAGATACTGGACGAGCGAGGCGAGAACGCGTTATGTAAACCCGCCGGCAAATACGTGACGCTTGGGCTTGAGCCGCTGATCGGGCGTGCTTCCGACGCCTTTGAGGACGCCGCTTCCCTGCTGGCCGAGCTGATACGCGAGCTGCTGCCCGGCGACAGCGGTAGAGGCACGCTTGTTGCGGGTTTGGGCAACGATGAAATGACCCCCGACGCCGTCGGCCCGCTGGCCGTGAACTCCGTCATTGCAACGCGCCACCTCAAGCGAGGCATGCCGGAGGACTTTGCGGGCTTTTCCACGGTCTCGGCCGTGAAACCCGGCGTGCTCGGCGCTACAGGCATCGAATCCGCCGAGCTGCTGCGCTCGGCCTGCAAGGCGGCCGACCCCTCACGTCTCATCGCCGTCGACGCCCTCGCCTCAGCCTCTCTCGAGCGCCTGTGCCGCACGGTGCAGCTCACCGACGCGGGCATCGTGCCCGGCTCCGGAGTAGGCAACGACCGCGCCGCAGTCAATACAAAGTCGCTGGGCCTCCCCGTCCTCGCCATCGGCGTCCCCACCGTCGTGGACGCCTCAGCCTTCTCCGACTCGCCAGACGCTGCGGGCATGTTCGTAACTCCCAGGGATATCGACAGTTCCGTGCGAGACGTGGCAAAGCTCATCGGTTACGGCATAAATCTCGCGCTGCACGAGGGATTGACTGTCGCGGATATCAACATGCTGAAGTCCTGAGCCAATGTTTCACGTGAAACAGGTCGAGCCGCGCCGTTTCACGTGAAACATATTGAATTGGCGTCGTGAAACTGCTATAATCGAACACACAGAAAAGAGGGATAGACATGGGCAAGATAATTGCGGTCGCGAACCAGAAGGGCGGCGTGGGCAAGACCACGACCTGCGTGAATGTCTGCGCGGCGCTTGCAAAGCGGAATCGGAAAGTGCTCCTGGCCGACTGCGACCCGCAGGGGAACAGCACCTCCGGCATGGGTGTCTCGAAGGAGCTGACACCCAACATATACGATCTGCTCGTGCGCGGTGCGGACGCCTCGGACTGTCTGGTCAAGACCAAATTTGGCGATGTCCTGCCGTCAAACAAGGAACTGTCAGGCGCAAGTGTGGAGCTTGTGGACATGGACAACCGCGAATTTGTGCTCAAGACGAGGCTGCTCGGGCTGAAAGAGGATTACGACTACATATTTATCGACTGCCCCCCATCTCTCGAGCTGCTGACGGTCAATGCGCTCGCGGCGGCGGACTCGGTACTTGTCCCGGTGCAGTGCGAGTACTACGCGCTTGAGGGCATAGCGGACCTGATGACGACTATAAAGCTGACGAAAAAGCGGCTGAATCCGGCGCTGGAGATACAGGGCATCGTGCTTACAATGTATGATTCCCGCACAAATTTCTCAGAGCAGGTCGCGGCAGAGGTGGAAAAGTTCTTCGGGACTGCGGTGTATAAAACAAGGATACCGCGGAACGTGCGTATAGCGGAGGCGCCGAGCCACGGTGAGCCGGTCATAAAATATGACAGGATATCGAAGGGGAGCCGTGCGTATCTGCATCTTGCGGACGAGTTCCTGAGGAGGGAGGAGTGACGATGGCGGCAAAAAAGGGCCTCGGCACGGGGCTGGACGTGCTCTTTGGCGAGAGCGCGAAGGACGAGGAGCAGAAGGAGCTGGTGCAGAGCCTGCCGATAGCGAAGGTGGAGCCGCGCGAGGGCCAGCCCAGGACGGTCTTTGACGAGGAGGCGCTGGGCGAGCTGTCGGAGTCAATACGCGAGTACGGCCTGCTGATGCCGGTTACGGTGCGGAAGCTTGACTCAGGATACTATCAGCTGATAGCCGGAGAGCGCCGCTGGCGTGCTGCGCGCATGGCGGGCCTGACTGAGATACCGGCGCGGGTCATAGAGGCTGACGACAGGCTCGCGACCGAGCTGGCGCTGGTGGAAAACCTGCAGAGGGAGGACCTAAACCCCGTCGAGGAGGCGCAGGGCTACAGGACACTGATGGAGGACTACGGTCTTACGCAGGACGAGGCTGCGCAGAGGGTGGGGAAGTCCCGCCCGGCCGTTGCGAACGCTCTGAGGCTGCTTTCGCTTGCACCGGAGGTGCTGCAATTTGTGGAGCAGGGGCTGCTTTCGGCGGGACACGCCCGTGCGCTGGTGCCGGTGAAGCCGGAAGAGCTGCAGATAGACGCGGCGCGGCAGGTCATGAAGAACGGGCTGTCCGTGCGGCGCACGGAGGAGCTGGCAAAGCGCCTGATGAAGCCCCCGAAGGCCGTCACTGGCGACGGCGCGATCAGGGTGGACTATGCCGCCGAGGTCATGCGGCGGCTCGAGCGGGCGCTGGGACGCAAGGTACTGCTCAGCGAAAACGGCAAAAGGGGCCGGATAGTGCTCGAATACTACGGAGCGGACGACCGCGAGAGGCTCATAGAGGCGCTCGCGGGCCTGAATAAAGAGGAATGAGGGGAAAAAGATGCTCGATATCAAATTTGTACGCGAAAATCCTGAGGCAGTGCGTGAGAACATAAAGAAGAAGTACCAGGACGCCAAGCTGCCGCTGGTCGACGAGGCGATAGACTATGACGCACGCCTGAGGGCTGCGATAACCGAGGCCAACGAGCTGCGCGCCTCGCGCAACGCGCTCTCGAAGCAGGTGGGAATGCTGATGGGCCAGGCGAAGAAGGACCCGTCCAAGCTCGCCGAGGCGGAGGAGGTCAAGGCTAAGGTCAAGGCGCAGGCAGACCGGCTCTCAGAGCTGGAGGCGCAGGAGGCCGAGCTTGAGGGAAAGCTGCGCGGCGTCATGATGGTCATCCCGCAGATGATAGACGACAGCGTGCCGATAGGCCCGGACGACAGCTGCAACGTCGAGGTGCAGCGCTTCGGCGAGGCGAAGGCACCGGAGTTCGACATACCCTACCACACCGAGATAATGGAGAGCTTCGGCGGCATAGACCTCGACGCCGCGAGGCGCGTTTCGGGCAACGGCTTCTATTATTTGGTAGGTGATATAGCCCGTCTGCACGAGGCGGTGCTGGCCTACGCCCGCGATTTCATGATAGACAGGGGCTTCACCTATGTTATCCCGCCTTTCATGATACACGGCAACGTGGTCGAGGGTGTCATGTCCTTCCCGGAGATGGACGCCATGATGTACAAGATAGAGGGGGAGGACCTCTACCTTATCGGCACCTCCGAGCACTCGATGATAGGGCGCTATATAGACCAGATCATCCCCGAGACGGAGCTGCCGCTGACACTGACGAGCTACTCGCCCTGCTTCCGCAAGGAGAAGGGCGCGCACGGGCTGGAGGAGCGCGGAATTTACAGGATACACCAGTTCGAAAAGCAGGAGATGATCGTGCTTTGCCGTCCCGAGGACAGCATGGCCTGGTACGACAAGCTCTGGAAAAATTCGGTAGACCTGTTCCGCAGTCTGGACATCCCCGTGAGGCAGTTGGAGTGCTGCTCGGGCGACCTGGCGGATTTGAAGGTCAAGAGCTGCGACATCGAGGCCTGGAGTCCGAGGCAGGGCAAGTATTTCGAGGTGTGCAGCTGCTCGAATCTGGGCGACGCTCAGGCGAGGCGCCTGAAGATAAGGGTACGCGGCGAGGACGGCAAGCTCTATCTGGCGCACACGCTGAACAACACCTGCGTAGCCCCTCCGAGGATGCTCATAGCCTTCCTCGAAAACAACCTGAACGCCGACGGTACCGTGGATATCCCCGAGGTGCTCAGGCCCTACATGGGCGGCAAGGAAAAGCTCGTCCCCAAAAAATAAGAAGGTACCGCAGAGGTAAACGGCCCCTTCGCGCAAAGGCCGCCCCGTTTTGTGCTCAACGTGCAGGACGGGGCGGTTCCCGCGCGAGGGGGCTTTTTTGCTCTCACACAGGGATCGACGGGATAGGGAGATACTCGACAAATAAATTTTTAGTTATCAAAAAATTTTTGTTGTCTTTTCATTTGAGGTGGTCTATACTGTAAATGCAAACAGATTTCGGGCCGGGGCGAAAAATTTTTTGTGCTACTTGTATAATCGTCCCGGCTCGCAGTATTATTTAAGGGAGGTCCTGAGCGTGAAGGAAAGCAAACCCCGGGCGGCACAGCAGGATACTGAATTTTCGCTCACCGCTGTACCGGAGAGCGAGCGCAAGAGCTACATAAGCCTCACTATCATCTGGACCGGGTTCGTCTTTGTCATCGTTTCGATGATGGCGGGCGGGACTCTGGCGGTCGGCCTCAGCTTCAAGGAGGTCATCTACGCTACTCTTATCGGCAATGTTTTCCTCTGCATAATCGCGGCGGCGGTCAGCGTGATCGCGAGCAAGACGGGCCTCACCTTCGCGCTTCTGACGAGGTACAGCTTCGGCGTCATGGGCTCCAAGGTGGCGTCCATCTTCGTGCCGATCGTGAACATCGGCTGGTACACCATCCAGGCCGCGACCTATGGACACTTCGTCGCGACGGCGCTCGGCATGGGCGAGGTCGGCGAGGCGATCTGCATGGTGCTCAGCGCCATAGCGATGGGTGCTTTCGCCTTTTACGGCGTGAAGGCCATTACGATCCTCGGCTACGTGGCCATCCCTGCCATCGTGTTCCTCTCCATTGCGACTACCATCCGTTCGATGGGCGTGCTGGGCAGCTGGGAAGCGCTCATGGCATACAGGCCCTCGGCGCCCATGACTCTTGCCGCCGGCGTCACGACGGTCATCGGCGCCTGGATACTCTCGACGGCGACCTGCATAGCGGACATCATGCGCTACGCCCGCAGCACTAAGGAGGCCGTGGCCTCGGCCCTGACCGGCCTGCTGTTCGGCAATATCCTGATGATCGTCTGCGGCGCCATTGCCACCATCGCCATGAACGACTACGATCTGACGAACGTGCTGCTGGGCTTCGGCCTGGTCATCCCGGCGCTCATCCTCATGACGACGAACATCTTCACGACGAACGTCGCGAACCTCTACTCCACGAGCCTGAACCTCGCCAACAGCTTCAAGGCGGGCCGGAACAAGACCCTCATCGTGGTCATCGGCATCTCGGCCCTGGCCACGCTGCTCAAGCCCTATCAGGTGGACTTCTTCTACAGCTTCTTGAACGTCCTCGGCAACATCGTGCCGCCGCTGGCGGGCATCATCCTGGCGGACTACTTCATCATCCACAGGGGCAAATACGGCTCGCTGGAGTCCGCGGCCTTTGCCAAGTGGAACGCCATACCCTGGATAAGCTGGGTCGTGAGCGCCGTTTTGGTGTACGTTATCCCATGGGGCCTGCCCTCGCTCAACAGCCTCGTGCTGGGTGCGGTGCTCTATATCGTGCTCTCTCTGGTCACCGGCAAGAATAAAGTCGTGAATACGGAGGCGAAGTAAAATGAAGGACAAGAACAACAAGCCCAGTCTCCTGCGCTACAAGCTGGCCGCGCTCATAGGCACCGTCATCATGGCCATCGGCGCGTTCATGGCCTGCCTGTGCGTGACGCCCGCGTACATAACCGTCGGAAACGTGCTGCTCATCGTGAGCATCGTCATCATGGTCTACGGCTACTCTGTCTGGCAGCCATGACAAGAAAATACGCCCCGGGGCCTTTATCGGCTCCGGGGCGTCTCGGCGGTTATTTTCACTCGTTTTTGCTGGCGTCCATGTAGTTGTAGAGGGTGTACTTGCTTATCCCGAACTGCTTGCTGACCTTGTCGCCGCTTTTGGTGATGAGGAAGGCGCCGGCGTTGTTGAGGAACTGGATGGCCTTTATCTTGTCGTCTTTGTTCATCATGGCGACGGGCTTGCCTACGAGCTTGATGGACTGGCTGATAAGCTCCTCGAGCAGGTCGTTGACGTTCAGGGGGATATTTTCGGGCTCGCTGTCGTTCTGCTCCCCGGCCTCGGTGGAGATGAGGGAGTGGAGGCTGCCCTCGACGGCGAGCAGGCCGGTGATATCATAGTTGATGGCGAAGATGGCGGCGACGCTGCCCTCCTCGTCTCGGATGTAGATGGTGCTGCTCTTGAGTATGCGCCCGTCATGGGTACGGGTGAGGTAGGAGAGCTTGTCCTCCAGGTTTGCGGGGTCGGCTCTGAGCGCCTCGAGCACGATGTGGCTGGGACCGTCGCCCACCTTGCGGCTGCTGACGTGGCCGTTTTCGATGAGGACGATACTGCTGTCGGGCTGATTCCTGCTCAGGTCGTGGACGACCACCTCGCAGTTGCTGCCAAAATGGACGCAAAGGCCGTGCGCGAGCTGCCTGAGCATCTGCAGCGTGGCTTCGTTCAACATCCTGAAAACCCTCCTTTTGCAACTTTCCAATTCATTTTACCACAGTATACCCCGTTGCACAAGCAGAATTATTACAAAACGCGAGATTTCAAAAAATATTTTTTAGGTTGATCCTTTTAAGGAGGCAGATGGAGATGGTCATAATCGGCGGCGGAGCCGTCCTGACGCGGGACCCTGAGCGGCCCTTCATAGCCGGCGGCGGGGTAGCTGCGGGTGACGACGGGCTGATACTTGCGCTGGGGCCGGTATCGCGGCTGAAGCGGGAGTATCCGGGCGCGAGCTTCGTGGACGCCGGGGGCGGTATCATCATGCCGGGGCTTGTGGATCTCCATCACCACGCTTATACTATATATTCAAGGGGATTGACGCCGCGCGGGAACCGTCCGCTGAGGTATATGGACATACTCGAGGGCGGGCTGTGGCGTCTGGACCGGGCGATGAACCTTGAAGACGTGTACCACAGCGCGTCGGCGGCATTTCTGGATTGCGTGAGGCGCGGGGTGACGACGGTATTCGACCAGCACTCGAGCTACGGCGCTGTGACGGGGAGCCTCCCGGAGCTGGACAGGGCGGCGTCGAGGCTGGGGCTTCGGGCCTGCCTGTGCTATGAGGTCTCGGACCGGGAAGGCGAGAGCAAATGCCGCGCGGCGATACAGGAAAACCTCAGCTTCATGCGCGAGGCCGCGCGCCGTACAGACGGCATGCGCCGCGGGATGATGGGCATGCACGCGGGCTTCACGCTCTCGGACAAGACGCTGGAGGCCTGCATGGAGGCGCTGCCGGCGACCTCGGGCTGCCACATCCACGTGGCGGAGGCGCTGGAGGACACGACGCACAGCCTGCAGACCTACGGGCGCTCCATCGTGCGCAGGCTGCGGGAGAGGGGGGTGCTGGGCAGAAAGACGATAGCGGCACACGGCATACACCTAAACTGGGAGGACGTGCAGATCCTGCGCGAGACGGACACGGCGGTGGTACACTGCGCCGAGAGCAACATGGCAAGCGCCGTGGGCTGCGCGAATATCGAGGACTACGCAAAGGCGGGGCTGACGCTGGGCCTGGGCACGGACGGCTTCGGTGCGGACATGCTGGGCAGCCTGAGGATTGCGAGCCTGCTCTGCCGCCACAATTCCGGCGACGCCATGGCGGGGGAGGGCGCGCTCCCGGGCCTGCTGTTCCGGGGCAACCCCTCGATTGCGAGCCGGTTTTTCGGCGTGGAGCTGGGCGTGCTGAAGCCGGGCGCGGCGGCGGACATCATCGTCTGCGACTACCAGCCGCCCACGCCCATGGATGCTGCGAACGCGGACGCGCATATCCTCGGCGGAGTTGACGGCCGGAGCGTCGTGACCACGGTGATAGCCGGAAAAGTGGTCATGGAAAACAGGGTCGTTAAGACCTGCGACGCGGACGGGCTGCTCGCCGACGCGAGACAGCAGGCGGCGGATTTCTGGCGCCGCGCCTGCGTTTGAAAAAACTTATTCATGAGCTAAAAATTTTTTAGATTTGCTCTTGCAATTTGTTTCATATGTGGTATTATGTGCTCGGAACTAAAAATTTTTTAGCATAATAAAATTTGGTTTATGGAGGCGCTGGGCAATGGACAAGATCAAATGGGTGGCAAACGGAATGCCGAAGACGGCGGACCTGAGTT
>OJRC01000177.1_pt1 | contig 54292 bp, 56 predicted proteins | sample 1599081 | NCBI WGS metagenome assembly OJRC01 (sample SAMN03922519, study PRJEB24848) | human gut metagenome | isolation source: stool sample | host: Homo sapiens | place: Germany | collected 2010-02 | reverse complement strand
AGGTAGACGGAGCTTCCGCTTTTGTAAAATTTCGTAAGATTACTATTCCTATGCTCAGGCCCATTATTGAATTTTTACTGATTATGAACATTATCAATGGGTTTCAGCTATTTGACGAGGTTAAGGTGCTATTTTCTCCCTGGCTCTCCGCCAGCGGCGGCGCCGGATTGCGCGGCGTGGGCACAAGAAAGCCAGCGCCCCACCGGGGGAACGCTGGCTTTCAGTTTGCCAGAAGGCGCGGCGCTTCTTAGAAGCGGCCCTGACGATGCGCCTCGAAGCAGGCACGGCAGTAGACCGGACGGTCCCCGCGCGGCTGGAAGGGCACCTGCGTGGGCTGGCCGCAGCCATCGCAGATCACTTCGTAGTACTGGCGCTCGGCGCGGCCGGGATTCTCGCGGTTGCGGCGAGCGGCGCGGCACTCATGGCAACGGGTGGGGTCGTTCTGGAAGCCCTTGTCCGCAAAGAACTGCTGCTCAGACGCGCTGAACACAAATTCCTTGCCACAGTCACGGCATACCAAAGTCTTGTCTTCGAACATGGTTGGATTCCCTCCACTTTTTGGTTTGTTCTGTCTCGAATCTGCTTTGAGTCCCTGGCGTGGTTTCCGTGCTTTCGAACAAACTCGAAGGAAAGGAACCTGAACCATATAACCTAAGCTGGACAGCGGCTCAATTATAGCATGAATCCATGCGTTTGCAAAGCGGTTTCACGAAATTTTCTTTTCCGCCCCTTGTCAGGTGGGGTTTTTGATCATGCGGCGGATATCGTCCAGAAGGCTCACCAGGCTGGGCGACTGCTTGATGGAATCCTCCACCTTGCTGATGGAAGACATCACCGTGGTGTAGTGCCGGCCGCCGAAGGCGTCGCCGATGCGGGTCAGGCTCAGGCCCATCATCTCGCGCGCCAGGTACATGGCGATCTGCCGGGGTACGGTGATCTCGTGGTTGCGCTTGGGGCTTTTGAGGTCCTCCACGCTCAGGCCGTAGTAGTTGGCCACGGCGTCCTGAATGCTGTCGCAGGTGATCACGCGCGTTTCGGAGTGCTTGAACAGTTCGCGCAGCGCCTCGCGCGCCAGCTGCATGTCGATGGGCCGGCGGGTCAGGCTGGAATAGGCCGTCAGGCGGGTCACGCTGCCCTCCAGCTCGCGCACGTTGGTGTCGATCTTCTCGGCGATCAGCGCCAGGATGTCGTCGCTGATGTTGAGGTGCTCAAACTCCGCCTTCTTGCGCAGGATGGCCAGGCGCGTCTCGAAATCCGGCCGCTGGATATCGGCCACCAGGCCGCCCTCAAAGCGGCTGCACAGGCGCTCCTCCAGCTTCTGAATCTCCTTGGGCGGCTTATCGGAGGTCATCACGATCTGCTTGCCGGCCTCGCGCAGGTGGTTGAACGTATGGAAAAACTCCTCCTCCGTGCCGTGCTTGCCCGCGATGAACTGAATATCGTCCACCATGAGGATATCCACGTTGCGGAAGCGTTCGCGGAACTGCTGGTTCTGGTTGGTCTGCATGGCGCTGACCAGCTGGTTGGTAAAGTCCTCGCTGGTGATGTATAATATGCGCATATCGGGATACAGCTCATGCGCGTAATGTCCGATGGCGTGCATCAGGTGCGTCTTGCCCAGGCCCACGCCGCCATAGATGAACAGCGGGTTGTACGCCTTGGCGGGCACCTCCGCTACCGCCAGGGACACCGCGTGCGCAAACCGGTTGCTGGAGCCCACCACGAAGGTATCAAAGGTATACTTGGGGTTGAGCAGCGCCAGCGAATCGCCGGAGGAGCGGGCCTCCAGCGCCTTGAGCCGGTCCTTGAGCTCCTCGTGGCCGTAGACCTCCACCGTCAGGGCACGTCCCGCCGCGGTGCTGACCGCCTTTTGAATCTGGCCCATGTAACGGCTGGTGCCCATCTGCTGCACCACGGGGCTTACGCACTCCAGCAGCACCGTATCCCCCACCAGCGCGCAGGGCTTGAGAGCCGTTTCAATCCAGGTGCTGTAACTGATGCGGGTCATCTCCTCCTGCAGAATCTTGCAGGCGCTTCCCCACAGCTCCTCAGCCTTCATCACGGCGCATTCAACCTTCCATTCCTGTATATTATACAATGTTTGCTTTGGTCTGTTATCCACATGGTTCCTTCTAAAGATGCAAAGAATGTGGAAAACGCCCTTGTGGAAAACCACACGCGCCATTCCACATTTCGTGAATTATCATAGCAGATACGGACACTTTTGACAAGTCTCCCCTTCTCTCGCACTTTTGCATAGGCGGCCGGATGTTGAAAACCCACTTTCCTACCCATGGTGGCAGGGCGTCATCCCCCCCCACAAAACATGGCGCTTGACAAGTTGAAATTGTATATTCATACGTTTTTATATGCATATAATTACATTTTTTAAAGAAAAGATTTCCTTCCGTCATATTTTCCGCGTTCAAAACAAGGACTTGATGAAGAGAATGTAGAAATATGTTGCAGAATTGGGTTGACATCAGCCCGCACAGACGGGAGGTATCAGGGGGCGATGGCGATTCCCGTTGGGGTGGCGGATGTGGAGCGCGTGCTCAGGCCGTGGCTTGGGACGCTTTTTTTAAGCGCCAATCCCCTGGCCGCTGATGTGGCGGCTCACATGCGCGCCTACGCGCCCTACCGTCAGACGCTGGAAAGCCTGCGTGACGAGCTGGAAAGCCTGCTTCTGGTGAAGCTCAACCGCCTCACCAGCGGCAGCCTGACCGTCATCACCGACAATTATCATACCCGCCGGCTGGGCATGGGGCATATCGCCGCCATCACCGATGACCTGATGGGCGTCATTTTCGACAAGCTGACCCCCTTTTCCGCCAACTTCATCAAGCTCAACGACTACAGCCTGCGCGTCTACAGCCTGAACGCCCTGCGCGTGCTCTACCAGCGCTATGCCTCCTTCTATACCAAAGAGGAATTTGATTTCATGGTGCATATGATCCGCACCATCTACCCGCCGGAGCGCTATGCCGCGTGGCTGAAGGAGTAGGGCCGCGCGTTGCAATTTTTCAGGAAAAAGTGTATAGTGGATAGTGTTTGTCTGCCTTTCCCTCCACCAACGACCCGTGCGGCGCGGCCAGTCCCGCCGCCTTTGACTGCATGAACGATTTTGAACAGCAAACCCTATTCAGCGGCCTGGAGGAAAGCGCCTCCCTGCCGCCTCTGGCCGAGCGCATGCGGCCCCGCACGCTTGACGAATTTGTGGGGCAGGAGCGGCTTTTGGGGCCGGGCCGGCTGCTGCGCCGCGCCATTGAGGCCGACCGGCTGCAAAGCAGCATCTTCTGGGGCCCGCCCGGCTGCGGAAAGACCACGCTGGCCTCCATCATCGCCCGCATGACGGGCAACGCCTTTGAAAAGCTCAACGCCGTGACCAGCGGTGTGTCGGATGTGCGCCAGGTGCTCAAGGAGGCGCAGGATCGCCGCCTGCGCTACGGCCGCGCCACCTACCTGCTGCTGGACGAGTGCCACCGCTGGTCCAAGGCGCAGAGCGACAGCATTCTGCCCGCCATCGAAAGCGGCCTCATTCGCTTCATCGGCTCCACCACGGAGAACCCCATGGTCAGCATGACCCCGGCCATCGTGAGCCGGTGCCGGGTGTTCCAGTTCGAGCCCCTTCAAACGCAGGATGTGCTGCGCGTGCTGCAAAACGCCCTGCGCGACCCGGAGCGCGGCTACGGCGGGAGCGATGTGCGCGCGGAGGACGGCGCGCTTGCCTACATCGCCCGCATGTCGGGCGGCGATGTGCGCACCGCCCTGGGCGCGCTGGAGCTGGCCTGGCTGACCACCGCCGAGGAAACCGATCCCTCGACCGGCCGCCCCTTCAAGCGCCTGACGCTGGAGACGGCCCAGGAAAGCGTACAGAAGCCCCTCCTCAAGATGGACGAGGGACAGTATTACGACATGCTCTCCGCCTTCATCAAGAGCATGCGCGGCAGCGACCCGGACGCGGCGCTCTTCTGGTTCAGCCGCCTGCTCTATGCGGGCGTGGACCCCAGGCTCATCGTGCGGCGCATCGTGGTGCATGCCAGCGAGGACGTGGGCCTGGCCGACCCTCTGGCCATGCTGCAGGCGCAGGCTGCCGTCACGGCGCTGGAATTTGTGGGCATGCCGGAGGCGCGCATCCCCATCGCGCAGGCCATCATCGCCGTCTGTCTGGCGGAGAAGAGCAACAGCGTGTGCATGGCCATCGACGCCGCCATGGCGGACGCCCAGAAGGGCGGACTGACCCCCGTTCCCCCGTACCTGCGCGACCAGAGCTATGCCACGCCGCACGCCCGGACGCCGCAGTACAAATACCCCCACGATTATCCCGGCCATTTTGTCAGGCAGGCCTACATGCCGCCGGGCTATGAGCATACCGTGTACTACCGGCCCACCGGCCAGGGGCATGAAGCCAAGCTCCGCGACCGGCATGCACGCAGATTTGGAGAAGGCCATGAAGCATGAGCTGAAACGCAAGCCCGACGTTCAAAAAACCACGATGTTTGCCATCGTGGTCAACGCCGTGCAGATCGGCGTGTTGCTTGCCTTTGTGCTCTACGTGCTCACCGCGGGACCGGAGGCGCGCAACAGCTGGTCGCTGCAGTTTATGGTCATCGCGGGCGCGCTGATGGCCGCCTGGGGCGCGGGCGTGGACATTCAGGACGCGCTGCGCACCCGCCGGCTGGAGCGCACCATCGGCGAACTGCAGACGACCAATGAGCAGATGGACGCGCTCAACCTGAAGCTGCGCGCCCAGCGGCACGACTTTCTCAACCACCTTCAGGTGGTTTACAGCCTGCTGGAGATGCAGGAATACGGTGAGGCCACCGCCTATCTGGAGCGCGTATACGACGAGCACCGGTCCGTTTCCTCGGTTCTGCGCACCAAGATGACGGCTTTCAACGCGCTGTTGCAGGTCAAGAGCGCGGCGTGCGAGGAACGCGGCATCACGCTGGAGATGGACATCCGCAGCACGCTGGAGAGCCTGCCCGTGCCGCCGTGGGAACTGTGCTGCATCATCGGCAACCTCATGGACAATGCCATGGACGCCGTGGAGGACGTGCCCGGAGGACGCATCCGCCTGGCCGTCACGGAGGACCTGCGCGGCTTTGCCTTTGTGATCTCCAATAACGGCGCCCCCATCCCGGAGGAGCTGCGCGGCCGGCTTTTCGAGCCGGGCGTATCCACCAAGGGCGAGGGCCACGGGCTGGGGCTGAGCATCGTGCGCACCACGCTGGCCGAATATGGCGGAACCATTTCTCTGGAAACCGGTCCAGAGACCGTCTTTACCGTCGCCGTGCCCCGCGAAAGCGCGGGCGCGTCAAAGCCTGCGCCCGAGGGGCGCTAACACACGAAGGGAGCGCGGGCATTGTCCCGCAGGCGCATGGAACGCAGCAAGCAGCGGTTTTTGAAAAACATGGTGGGATTTTCCATGGTCACATGGATTTCCTTTGCGCTGGGCTTTATCGCCACGCCCATCTCCACGCGGCTCTTTGCGCCCGCGGAGCTGGCGCGGGTGAGCATGTTCGGCACCTACACCTCCCTCTTTTGCTCGGTGTGCTATCTGGGGCTGGATCAGGCATTCGTCCGCTTCTTCCGCGAAACCCCCGGCCGCATGACGCCGCGCGCGCTTTTGACCTTCTGCCTGTCGGTGGCGCTGGGCTTTGGGGTGGTATCCTCGGCGGTGCTGCTGGGCTTCTGGCGCTCTTTGAGCGGGGAGATCGTAGGGCAGCCGGATTTCTCCATCTTCCTGTGCCTGTGCCTCTACAGCTGCTCGCTGGTTGTTTTCCGCTTCCTGTCGCTGTGCTACCGCATGGAGCAGAACGCGCTGCTCTACACCATCCAGGGCGTGGTGCATGCGCTGCTGACCAAGATTGCCTACCTGGCGGTGGGCTTCAGCCGCCCCACGGGCCGCTACGCCATTGTGGCTCTGACGGCGCTGATGGCGGTCTTTACGGTGGTCTTTCTGATTTTGCAGCGCAGCCGTCTGGACTTTTCCTTCCCCCGCCTGACCGACCGGGACGCCGTGCGCGAGCTGGGCAAATACGCCCTGCCGCTGGTGCCGCTGAGCGTGCTGAGCTGGCTGAACACGTCGGTGAGCACGCTGGCGCTCAAGCACCTTTTGGGGTACGAGGCGACGGGCATCTTCTCCAGCGCGCTGGGGCTGGCCTCCACGATCAACATCATCCAGACGGGCTTCAACACCTACTGGGCCCCCTACGTGCTGGAAAACTACCAGAGCGACGACCGTCAGCGCTTCTATACCGTGCACCGGCTCATGGCCTGCATGCTCACGCTCTTCGGGCTGGGCATCACGCTCTTGCAGTCGCCGGTGTTTTTGCTGCTGGGCAAGAGCTACCGCAGTTCGGTGGTATTCTTTCCGTTTTTGTTCCTCTCCCCCATCTGCTACTGCCTGGGCGAAACCACGGGCATGGGCATCACCATTTCCAAAAAGAGCTACTGGACCACGCTGATCTACCTGTTTTCCGCTCTGGCCAACATCGCTCTGTGCTTTGTGCTCATCCCGCCGCTGGGCATCTCCGGCGCGGCCATGGCCTCGGCGCTTTCTGCCATTCTCACGCTGCTTCTGCGCACCGCCGTGGGTGAAAGGTACTACCGCGCAATCCTTAACTACCGCTGCCTGGCTCTGACCATCGGGCTGATGACGGCGGCGTCCTGCCTGAACCTGCTGCTGACGGGCATATGGAAATACGCGGCGCTGGTGCTGGTGCTGGCGCTGGCCTGCGCGCTGTTCCATGCGGAGCTACGTACCCTCTGGACCACCGCCGGACAGGTGCTTTCCGCGCTGCGCGGCCATTTCAGGAAGGAGGAGCGTCATGGACGGTAAAAAGCGCATCCTCATGATTGCGGACGCGGACAGCTTCTGGACCCGGCGGCTGATGGAGCACCTGCTCCTGCCCGCCGGCTATGAACTTGTGCTCTTTCCCATCTGGGGCGACGGCGGCAAGTATGCCGACTTCTACCGGGCCAACGGCGTGACGGTCTATCACGACCGCCACACGCTGCCCGTCATCCGCCACATTCCGCGGCTGCGCATGTGGGCGCGCATCGCCCTCAACGCGCGCGACCTGAAGCGTCTGGGACCGTTTGACATCGTGCACAACCACTACCTGTCCCAGCGCGACCTGGCGCTGGGACGGCTGGTGGCGCGGCGCTTTCATGCGCACTGGGCGTGCAGCTTCTGGGGCAGCGATCTCCTGCGCGCAAGCCCCCTCGCGCTTCGGCGCATGAGGCCCTATCTGCGCCTGTGCGACGCCATCAGCGTGCACAGCGAGCTCAACCGCACCATGATCCGCCGCGTCTACGGCGAGGAAATCGCGCAAAAGACCACGCTGCTCTACTTCGGCCAGACCGGCTATGCGGACATCGACCGGGCGCGCGAGCGCTTCACGCCCGCACAGTGCCGCGCGCGCTTTGGCATCGCGCCGGACCGGTTCGTGGTGTGCGTGGGGTACAGCGCCTCCTCCGCCCAGCAGCAGCTGGAGGTGCTTGAAGCGCTCCAGCTCCTGCCCGCCGAGCGGCTCAATCGCATGACGCTGGTTTTGCAGCAGACCTATGGCGAAAACGATCCCGCCTATGTGGCCCGCACCCGTGAGCTGGCGGGCCGCCTGCCCTGCCAGACGGTGGTCCTGACGCAGTTCCTGGGCCCGGAGGACAGCGCCATGCTGCGCCTGTCCGCGGACGTGTTCATTCTGGCCATCCGCACCGACGCCTTCTCGGCCAGCATGCAGGAATACCTCTACGCCGGCGCCTGTGTGCTCAAGGGCGCGTGGCTGGGCTATCCCCAGCTGGAGGACATGGGGATCGAGCCGGAATCCTTCCGCGACTTTGCCGATATACCCGCGCTGGTGGCGCGCGCCATGGACGGCGCGCTCACCGGCCTTGCGCCCGGGCAGCGCGCGCTCTTCCCCCGCCTCTACTCCTGGGAGGCCGTGCGGGAGAGCTGGCTGTCCCTCTACCGCTGATTACCTGCCGCCGACGGGCAGGCCCATCAGCATGTAGCGCCATACGCTGGCGCGGATGCACCAGCGGTGCCGCTGTCCCGTTCTCCTGCGTCTGTACTCGTAATCGCGCTTCATGATGAACCGGCTCCTTTCGTGTCTCTTTATTTATAAGACGCGCAAGGAGCCGGTTTGGTTTGCCGATTTTTACAAAAATTTTACGATTGTTTTACGCCTGCCCCAGACAGAGCCGCACCGCCTCGTCCAGCACCTCCGCGATGTTCTCGCGGATCACCAGCGCGGCCAGGCTGTCGTAGGGCGTTTCATCCCGGTTGATGAGCGCCAGGGGCACGCCCGCGCGCAGATACCCCACCAGCCCCGCCGCCGGGTGCACCACCAGCGACGTGCCGCCCACGATCAGCAAATCGCAGCCCCGCGCGGCGCGCACGGCGGCTTCCAGCACCTCATCGTCCAGCGGCTCGCCGTAGAGCACCACATCCGGCCGCACCAGCCCCCCGCAGGGGCAGTGCGGCGTGCCCTCCTGCGACAGCACCCACGCAAGGTCAAACCGCCTCCCGCAGCGCATGCAGGTGTTGCGGTGCACGGAGCCGTGCAGCTCCAGCACCTTCCGGCTGCCCGCCGCCTGATGCAGCCCGTCGATATTCTGCGTCAGCACACAGTCCAGCTTCCCGGCAGCCTCCAGCCGGGCCAGCGCGATATGCGCGGCATTGGGTCTGGCATCGGGATAGAGCATCACGTTTTTGTAAAACGTCCAGAACTCGTCCGGAGAGGTCAGGAAATACCGGATGTGCAGCATGTCCTCGTAGCTTTTTCCCTTCGCGCCGCCATAGAGGCCGTGCGCGCTGCGAAAGTCGGGAATGCCGCTCTCCGTGCTCACGCCCGCGCCGCCAAAAAACACCGTCCGATTGCTCTTTTCCAGCATCTTTGCCAGCCGCCTTGCCGCCTCGCTCATCCGCCGTTCTCTCCTTCTGTCAGCGCGCCTTTGGCAGGCGCCGCTCCCTGTCTGTTTCGACGCGAGCGGGCGCAAATCCTGTTTTGTCGGTTTTTTGGAGCCTTTGCCCCAACGGGTCGAGGCGGCATAAAACCGCGCCTGCCGGCCCATACTCCAGTTACAAGCCTATGTGCGGAGGTGTGGGTTATGGCGATGAACAAAGTGGAAATCTGCGGTGTGGATACCTCCACGCTGCCCGTGATCTCAAACGAGCGCATGCGCGAGCTCTTTCCCCTGGTGCACAGCGGCGATCTAAACGCGCGCGAGGAATTCATCCGCGGCAACCTGCGCCTGGTGCTCAGCGTGATCCAGCGCTTCAGCAACCGCGGTGAAAATGTGGACGACCTGTTTCAGGTGGGCTGCATCGGTCTGATCAAAGCGCTGGACAACTTTGACGTGACGCAGAACGTGCGCTTTTCCACCTATGCCGTGCCCATGATTATCGGCGAGATCCGCCGTTACCTGCGCGACAACAACGCCATCCGCGTCAGCCGCAGCCTGCGCGACATCGCCTACAAGGCGCTCAAGGCGCGCGACCGTCTGGCCGAGCGCATGGGCCGCGAGCCCAATGTAACCGAGCTTGCCGAGGAGCTCAAGCTGCCCCGCGAGGATGTGGTCTTTGCGCTGGAGGCGATTCAGGACCCGGTCAGCCTCTTTGAGCCCGTCTACAACGACGGCGGCGACGCCCTCTACATCATGGATCAGGTGACCGACAACAAGCGCCCGGACAACAACTGGCTGGATGTGATCGGCGTGCGCGAGGCCCTCAGCCGCCTCAGCGAGCGGGAAAAGCACATCCTGACGCTGCGCTTCTTTCAGGGGCGCACGCAGATGGAGATCGCCGGGGAGATCGGCATCTCCCAGGCTCAGGTGAGCCGTCTGGAGAAAAACGCGCTCAACCACATGAAAAAGCACGTGGACAAGAATTAACTCCGAACCCTTCCGTTTTCATGATCCCCGATATGTGGTAAAATGATGCGGGCGACCATTGCCTGCGCCACATGGAAGGGATCGTGCGCGTTATGCAAAAGCCCGAAAATCTGGAAAAGCATCTTCGCCCTGCTGCCCCGGAAACAGAAGGCTTTTTTCTGATTCTGCTGATTCTGGCCGTCTCTGCGGCGCTCAGCCGGCTCACGCCGCTGGCCGTCGGCTACCTGACGGACCATGTACTGGCGGGGCAGAACGCCTCGTTTGCCTCGGTCTCGCCGATTCTGGCGACCATTCTGGCTGTCAACATCGTCAACGAGCTCATCAAGGCGGCGCGACGGCTCATCGTGGAGGATACCGCCGCCCAGGCGGAAAAAACCGCGCGCCAGTAGGCCGCGCTCTCGCTGCTGATAGCGCCGCTGTCCTATTTCCGCGCCCACATGACCGGCAACATCCACGGCCGTCTCAACCGGAGTCTGGAAGGCACGGTGAAGCTGATCAAGCTGATGGGACTTCGCCCCCGCCGTGACCACCGGTCTGGCGGCGGTGGTCACGATCTTCACGCAGCCGCCCGTCTCCGTGGCGTGGCTGGCGGTGCTGGTGATTCCCGTGGGTACCTTCATCGTGCTTCGCCAGATCGGCACGCAGAAGGGCATCCGCGTGGAGCTGATGGATACCAAGGCGGACATGGACGGCGCGATGGTGGAGCTGCCGGGCGGCATCGAGACCATCCGCGCCCTGGACAGCGCGCAGACGGAGGCCTCGCGCATCGAGGCGCGGTCCGACAGCTGCGCAAAAAGGAGATGCGCCATCACCGGGCCATGGCCTTCTATGACTGCCTGAAGTTCGTCAACGAGGCCTTTTTTAGCGTGCTGGCGATCGGTCTGTCGGTGCTGCTGGCCTCGCGGGGGGCCATTACGGCGGGGTACGGTGCTCACGGCTTACCTGTGCTTTACCCAGCTCACCGGCCCGCTTCAGGAGCTGCACCGCATTCTGGACGAATTTTCCGAATGCGTGGTGCTGGCAAACGACTACTTCCAGCTTTCCGATCTGCCGCTGGATTTCTCCTGTCAGGATGAGGGCGCTTCGAAGGCCCGGACGCCGCGGGACAACAGCGTAACGCTGAAGGACGTGCGCTTCGCCTACCCCGAAAAGCCGGAGCAGCTGATTCTCAATGACATCGTGCTGGCGATTCCGCCGGGAAAGTTCATCGGTATCGCCGGGCCCAGCGGCTGCGGCAAATCCTCGCTCATCAAGGTGACCGACAAGCTGGAGGAGGCGCAGGGCGAAGTGCTGCTGGGCGGCGTTCCGCTCGATTCGCTCTCGCGCACCGTTCTGGCTGAAAACGTGGCGCTCGTGCCCCAGACGCCTTTTCTTGTCGCGGATACGGTCTGCCACAACATCCGCTACGGCATGAAGCGCGAGGTTTCCCCGGAGGAGGTCCGGGAGGCGGCGCGCAAGGCCAGCATCGCCGCCGACATTGAGCAGCTGAAGGGCGGCTATCAGTTTGTGCTGGCCGAAGGCGGTCCAACCTCTCCGGCGGTCAGCGCAAGCGTATCGCGCTGTCCCGCATCTTTCTCAAAAACCCCCGCATCCTGATACTGGACGAGGTCCACCTCCGCGCTGGACAACACCTCCGAAAAGCGCATCCAGGCCGAGATCGAGAAAATGAAGGAGGAATGCGGCACCACGGTTCTCTCCATCGCACACCGCCTTTCATCCTGCAAAACTGCAACGAGATCATCGTCATGGACAAGGGTTGCATCGTGCAGCGGGGCGCCTGCCGCGAGCCGGAAAGCGCGCCGGGCTGTTTCGGGACATGGCGCTGGGGATTCGCAAATAATGAAAATGAGGGGTCGGCGGGTTGTTACCCGCCGACCCCTGTGCTTATGCCACAAACGTTAAAAAATAGGTCAGGGAATCCTGAAGCGCCGCCAGGCACGCCTGAATGATGTTGGAACTGACGCCCGTGGTGGTCCAGACATGGCTGCCGTCGGTGCTCTCGATGAGCACGCGCACCACGCTGGCGGTGCCGCCGCTGTCGATGACGCGCACCTTGAAATCGCGCAGGTGCATGCGCTCCACCTGCGGATAAAACACCAGCAGCGCCTTCCTGAGCGCCAGGTCCAGCGCGTTCACGGGGCCGTCGCCCTCGGCGGCGTTGATCTCCTCGCGCCCATCCACACTTACTTTGATGTATGCCTGGGCGCTGCGCTCGTCGCGCTGGTTGCCCGAAAGCACGTGGAAATCCCGCACCTCAAAATACCGTTTGCTCATGCCAAGCGTGTCCAGCGCCATCAGGTCGAAGCTGCCGTCTGCGCTCTCATAGGCGTAGCCGCGCAGCTCGCGGCGCTTGAGCCGCTCGGTCACGCGCTTGACGCGCGGGTCGTTCCGGCTGATATCGGGCAGGAGGCGCTTGAGGCGCGCATATACGCCCGTGCGCCCCACCTGCTCGCTGAGCAGAAAGCGGCGCTGGTTGCCCACGGCTTCCGGAGAAATATGCTCAAAGCTGGCCGCGTCCTTCACCACGCCGTCAATGTGCATGCCGCCCTTGTGCGCAAAGGCGCTGTAGCCCACGTAAGGCGCGCGGGGATTGGGGGGCAGGTTCATCACTTCCAGAATCTCGCGCGTGGTCTGGGTAAGCGTGTGCATGTTTTCCGGCGGCACCAGCGCATAGCCCATCTTCAGTTGAAGCGTGGCCAGCAACGTGCTCAGATTGGTGTTGCCGCACCGCTCCCCCACGCCGCCCACGGTGGCCTGCGCCATGGTCGCGCCCGCGCTCACGCAGGCCAGGCTGCCCGCCACGGCCAGCCCCATATCGTCATGGCAATGGATGCCCACGCGCGTGTCCCCCAACGCGCAAAGCACCTCCGCCGTGCGGGCGCGCAGCGCGTCCGGCAGCGTGCCGCCCTTGGTATCGCACAAAACCAGCACGTCCGCGCCGCCCTGCCGCGCCGCCCGCAGCGCCTCCATGGCATAGTCCCGGTCGTACTGCGCGCCGTCGAAGAAATGCTCGGCGTCAAAGAGCACGCGCCGTCCCTGCCCGGCCAGATAGGCCACGCTTTCACGGATCATGCGCAGGTTTTCCTGCGGCGTCACACGCAGAACCTCCGTCACCTGCCGGATATCCGCCTTGCCGAAGAGACTCACCACAGGCTGTTCCGTGCCAAGCAGCGCCGCCAGCCCCGCGTCCTCCTCAGGGGCCGCGCCCGCGTGGCATGTGCTGCCGAAGGGCACCAGCACCGCCTGGGTCAGAAAGGGCGCTTTGCGCGCCTCCTCAAAAAAGGTCTGGTCCTTGGGGTTGCCGGTGGGGTTTCCGCCCTCGATCAGGGGCACGCCCAGCCGGTCCAGCGCCAGGGCGATCTTGCGCTTGTCCGACAGCGAGTGTTCTACGCCTTCGCCCTGCGCGCCGTCCCGCAGGGTGGTATCCAAAAGCTCGATGCGCTGCATGGAGCGTCTCCTTTCAGCGGCTGGCCGCCGCATAGACCGCATTGTGCAACAGCCGCCTCACCCGGTAGATCTCCAGGCTGTCGCGCGAGGGGCAGATGCGGTTGGTCAGGAAGATCACATACAGGCCGCTGGTGGGGTCCAGCGCAAAGCTGGTGCCGGTAAAGCCCGTATGCCCCACCGTTTCGCGGGGGAAGAGGTCGCCGGTGTAGCCGTTGTCGTACGCCGGCAGGTAAAACGACAGGCCCCGGCCCTGCGCCATGCCGGGGGTGTGGTTGCGCATGGCCAGCTCCACCGTGGCGGGGCAGAGGTAGTGCGTGCCGTCCGGCAGCTGGCCGCGGCGGCAGAGCATCTGCAAAAACAGGGCCAGATCGTCCATATTGCCAAACACGCCCGCGTTGCCCGCCACGCCGCCCAGAAAGCGCGCGTTTTCATCGTGCACCACGCCCTGCAGGCAGCGCCCGTCGTCCTGCATCTCGGTGGCGGCGATGTTGCCGTCCTGAGGCAGGTAGCCGGTATCGCGCATCTTGAGGGGCCAGAAGACCTCCTTCATGGCCAGCTCATTCAGTCCCATGCCGTAGAGGCACTCCAGCAGCTGCCCCAGCAAAATGAACCCCGCGCAGCAGTAGCGTACCCGCGCGCCCGGCGGGGAGGCCAGCGGCGCGTTGAGGATCGTTTCGGCGCTGTTTTCCGGCTGGTCCGACAATTCCCACAGATGCAGTCCCGTGGGAAAGCCCGCCGTGTGCGTCAAGATCTGGGCAATGGTGATGTCGCGCTTGTCCGGCGGCGCATCCAGAAACGTGCCCAGCCGGTCCCACAGGCACAGTTTGCCCGCCTCCATGGCGCGCAGCGTCAGCATGCCCACCACCAGCGGCTTGGTAACGGAGGCCAGGTCATACCGGGTATGCTCATTGGTCAGGGGCGCGTCGTCCTCGATGGACAGGCGGCCATAGGCGCGGCGGTACAGCACGCGCTCGTCACGGCCCACCAGCAGGCAGGCGGAGGGAAACGCACCCGCCTCCAGCGCCCGGACGATTACCTCGTCCGCAAGCGAAAAATTGGGGCTGTTACGCATCTGCCCGCCTCCCTTGTGCTTCGTTGGACCAGTAGACCACGGAAAAGCCGTCCGCGCCCTTCATGCGCCTGACCAGCCTGCGCTTGGGATTCACGCCCACCTTATGGCCGCACAGGGCCAGCATGGGCGCGTCGCCCGCGCTGTCGCCGTAGGCCCAGGAGACGGCGTAGTCCACCATGTCGCCGCGCGCGGCCAGGTCCTCGGCCAGACGCAGGGGCTTTTGCACGCCCCGGCAGTTCTCACCCGCGATCAGGCCGGTGTAAACGCCGTTTTCCACATGCATGCGCGTGCCGATAATGCGCTGGATGGGCAGCTCCTCTTTGAGCGCCTCCAGATAAAACGAGGGAGACGCCGTGACCAGCAGCACCTCCGCGCCCTCGGCATGCCGCCGCCTCAGCTCCTCCACGCCCTGGGGATACAGCCGCGGAAGCAGCTCTTCCCGGCAGAAGGCGCGGCCCAGCGCCTCAACGCCGGCCTGCTCCCTGCCCGCCAGAAAGGACAGGCTCTCCCGCTTCGCCCGCTCCGCCGTGGTCAGATGCAGGCCGTAGGCAGCCGCCCACAGCGCCGCGCGAGCCAGACCGCCCGCGCCGGTCAGCCCCCGTGCATGGGCGTAGCGCACAAAGCGCACGATGGAATCACCCCGGATGAGCGTTCCGTCAAAATCAAAAAGCGCATAGGGCTTTTGCAAGGTCCTTCCCCTCCTGCCGGCATCGCGGACAAGCCGCTCCGTTGCGAGTATAGCACGATTTGCGCAAAAACGCCACCATCCGCTTGCATTCGCGGCGCAGGTATGATATAAATGGCAATGAAATCCGTTTTTTACCGGGCTGGAGGCGCTTATGGGGAAGCTGTATACCGTTTTGCGCGGCACCTGCCGCGTCGTGATGCCAAAGATGCGGGCCGAGTGGGCCGTGCCCTTTGATGGGCAGCCCAGCGTTTTTTGTCCCAATCACGCGGGCGCGTTCGGCCCCATCGACATGTGCGTGTTTTTCCCCTTGAGCGACCACTGCCACCCCTGGCTCAACGCCGCCGTGATGGACCCCAAGCTGGTGCCCGCCTATGTGCGTCAGGATTACTGGTGGCGGCCCGGCTGCAGGCTGGAGCCGCTCTACAACGCGACCCTGCCCTATCTGGCGGCGGCCGTGCTGCCGCCCATTCTGCGCAGCGTGCCCGGTGTGCCGGTGTACCACGACATGCAGGTGATCAAGACCTTTCGCAAAAGCATTGAGTACCTGCGCCAGGGCGAACATCTGATCATCTTCCCCCAGCAGCCGTCGGGCTTTCAGTCCCATTACCAGGAGCTCAACAGGGGCTTTTTGCAGATTGCGCCCATGGCCTGGCGCACGCTGAACCTGCGTCTCAAGTTCTATCCCGTGCACATCGACTACAAAAAGCGTTACTTCCGCATCGGCGCCCCGGTGGAATACGATCCGGAGGTGAGCCTCAAGGAGCAGGAGCAGCGCCTGATCGACGGCATCGCCGCGGGAATCTGAGCAAAGCAAAGGGACCGTTCCCGACGAACGGCCCCTTTTGATTTAGCCCCGTTCCTCCAGCGCGCGCTTTCCGATGAGGTAGCTGCCCACCAGCCCGCTCACCGGGAACAGCGCCGGAGCGACGATGTACTCGTCGATATGCTCCAGTACCGCGGGCGACTGCACATATCCGCCCAGCAGGCGCAGCGTTTCGGCCCGCACCATGGGGAAGAGGGCCGCCCGCTGCATCACGCCGCCGCCCAGCACAATGCGCTGGGGGCTGACCGTCAGGATCAGATTGACACACATCTGCGCCAGATAATGCGCCTCCAGCCGGAAGGTGGGATGGTCGTCGGGCAGGTCGCGCGCGTCGCCGCCGATGCGCGCGCCGATGGCCGGACCCGCGGCCAGCCCCTCCAGACATCCGTCGTGATAGGGGCATACGCCGCGCGGGTTGGGATCGTCGGGATGAGGCCTGAGCAGCATGTGCCCCACCTCGGGGTGCAACAGGCCATGCACGGTGCGGCCTCCCACATATACGCCGCCTCCCACGCCCGTGCCCACGGTGATATACACCGCGCTTTCGCAGCCACGGGCCGCGCCGCACTCCACCTCCGCAATCACGGCAGCGTTCACATCGGTGTCGATGGCGGCAGGGATATCGCGCCCATCGAGCAGGCCCTTCAGCAGCGGATAATTCCGCCACTTGAGTTTGGGGGTGGAGGTGATGTTCCCGTACGTGGGCGAGGCAGGGTTCAAATCCAGCGGGCCGAAGCTGCCTACGCCCAGCGCGTCAATGGCATGATCGCGAAAAAAGCCCGTCATGCGCGGCATGGTGATCTCCGGGGCCTCGGTGGGAATGGTCAGGCGTTCCAGTTCCTGCCCGTCCCCGTCATAGACGGCCAGTACCATCTTGGTGCCGCCCGCTTCCAGCGCTCCGATTCTGGTCATGGGTTTCCATCTCCTTTATCTGCTGTTTCCGTGGTGAAAGCATATACCGCAAAGCCGCCCTCCTCCGCCTCCAGCACGGCGGTCACGGGCCGCCCCAGCTGTCGGTTAAGGCAGGCCATGAACGCATCCGACGGCTGCGCCCCCGCGCCGGTTACCAGCCGCAGGGGACTGTCCGCGAAATCCGCGATGCGAAAGCCGTCATGCGCGTAGCCGAAGCGCGCAAACGCCGCGCAGTATCCCTCGGAGTGGTTGTTCCAGCCGCCCCAGGCCAGCAGGAGGTTGGAGGGCTTGCCCGCGCTCCAGTCAGGGAACAGCGAGCGGTCGTCCCCGAGGGAAAGGTCTGCGATGAACAGCCGGTCCCCATGGGCCAGGGCATAGCGCTCCAGCCGGGTGCAGGCGGATTCACCCTGCGCGGGATAGGGGTTGTAGGTGCTATGATACGCCGCCCTGGCGCAGGGGGCAAGCATCGCAGCGCCCACCAGCACCGCTGCCACGGCCGCCGCCCGGCGAGGGCCGCTCCCGGAGGTCCACAGTCCCGCCGCGCCATGCAGCACAAGCCATAGCGCCAACGCGACGGCGGGCAGCAGCACCGTCATGGCCGCACGGGCGGGCAGACGCCCCATCCATGCCAGATACAGCAGCATGGCCGCCGCCGCCAGCCCCACCCCGGCCGAAGCCAGAAACGGCCACAGCCGGGAGCCACGCGGACCCGCCAGCGCCAGCAGCGCCGCCAGGGCGCACAGCCCGGCTAGCGCCGCACACGCCCAGTACGCACCCCGGCTGCGCCTAAAGAGCACACGCAGGGTTTCCAGCGCCTCCTGCGGGGTATGCGCCTCCTCCGGGGGCTCAAGCGCCGCCAGCGCCTCCGTGGTCACGCTTGCATCCAGCAGGCAGCCGGATAGCGCCAGCTCCGCCATTTCAGGGCTCAAGCCGGCGGCCTCCAGCGCCTCCGCCTCCGCCGCAGCCAGGCCGCCATAGTCGACGGCCTGCGTGCGCGCGGCCTGCCAGGCCAGGTAAGAGGCCCGCTCCGGAGCGGAGAGCTGCACCGCACGCACCCCGGCCGATACGCCAAAGAGCACGGCCACCGCCGCAGCTCCGGCCCCCAGCGCGCGCCAAGGGGCCTTCTTCATCAGCCCCAGCGCCACAAGCGCGCCCGCCCATAGGCACAGCGAGGGCAGAAACGCCTGCGCCCGCAGCAGATACGCCGCATAAAGGAGCGCGCCGGACCCCAGCGCACCCCTGACGGCGGCTTTGCGTCCGGCCTGCCAGTCCACCGCCACCAGCCGCCACACCGCCGCGCCGCCGGCGGCCGCCGCCGTCAGGGTATAGGTTACGCTGGTCAGTCCCTCGGCAGCCAGGCCCAGCAGGTACGCCACTGCGGCCAGCCAGCCGCACCAGGCGGGCAGCATGAGCCGCTGCGCCGCGCGCATGGCAGAGAGCACGGCGGCATACGCGCTGATCCACAGCACCGCCACCTGCGCCACGCTGAACCAGGCTACGCCCGGCCACAGCAGAGACAGGCCATGCATGAGCCAGCCCAGAAACGTATGCGTGATATAGTTGAAGCTCTCAAATACGCCGCCCACCATGCCCCCAAAGGAACGGGCGAGCAGCACGTCATCCCCCAGATCGTAATGCACATTGGTGCAGAAAAGCACGTAGGCAAGGAGGGCGGCCACGGTCGCCGCCGCCGCAAGGCGCTGCGGCCATCGCTTCCCAATGCATCGCACAGGCAGTTCCTCCCTTTGCTCGTTCCCTCAAAGCATAGCGGGGCCGGCAGAAAAAGTCAAGAGAGGTTTCGCCCTTTTTCGATCTGTGGTATAATCAGGAAAGCAGGTTGGAAGGAGGACCTCCGATGTCAAAGGTATTTTCGCGGCTGTGTTCCCTGAGCCTTTCGCGGCGCACGTTGGCGCGGGTGATGGCCGCCGTCTTTTTTGTCTCGCTGATTCCGCTCATCGTCATCGCTGTGTACAATTATCCGGCGGACGACGATTTTGGCTATGCCCTTCCCGGCGCCACCGCCTGGGTCGAAACCGGTTCGCTTGGCGAGGTCGCGCGTGCCATTGCAGCCAAGGTCGCAGATACCTATTCCAACTGGCAGGGAGCTTTTGCTTCTTCCCTGCATATGGCCTGTTCGCCAATGATTTTTGATCAGCGGTTGTATTTTCTCAGCAACTGGACCATGCTGGCGCTCCTGTGCCTGTCTGCCGGTTATCTGCTCAAAGGCATATTGCGCACGCTGCCTGGTGCTGATCGGAGTGTTTTCTGGATCGTATATGCGGCGATATGCATTCTGCTCATCCAGTTCATGCCCTCCATTAGCGACGGTATATACTGGCATACCGGCGGCGTATATACCATCACAGGGATCATGACGCTTTTCATGCTCGGACTGATTTTCCGAAGCCGTCAGCCTCAGTCCACTGCCCGCGCCCTATGGCGGGGCGTATGTCTGGTGGTGCTGGGCATTCTGGTAGGCGGCGGCAACTATGGTGCGATGCTCGGCGCTTTCGTGCTGGTGTTCCTTATGACCATTCATGCCTTTGCATGTCGGGATCGCAGCCGCTTTCACTGTTTGGCCGGTTTTGCCGCCTTAACAGCGGCCATGATCGTAAGTGTTGCCGCTCCGGGAAATAACCAGCGCTTTGAAATGAGTGATGAGAGGCTCTCCGTCCTCAATACGCTGGTTACCTCTGTGCTCGATTCTTTTGATCTTTTTGGCGAATTGCTTACTCCGCAGCTTTTTGCAGCGTTGATGCTGATTTTACCTGTCATGTGGACCCCGTTAAAGCAGAGCGAATACCGTTTTCGTCATCCACTGATGACGTTCGTTGTGCTCTATGGCCTGTTTGCTGCCGCTATCGTGCCGGGTGTCTATACGCAGTCCGATTACCTGGCTGGCCGTTATTATAATATTCTGTATGTCTACTTCCTTGTCCTCACCATTGGAAGCACACTCTATGCCGAGGGATGGTTGATCCGGCGGTTGGAAAAACGAAATGATTCACAGGCCAAGCATCTCATGGCAGCCACGCAGCTGCTGGGCACCCGTTTCAGCATGGTCTACCTGGCGGTGTGTATCGCCTTGACCGCTTTCGGAGGGTTTGCCTTCACCATTATGAATACATCCTCTATCAGCGCCTCCAAATCTCTGATAACGGGCGAGGCATCCCGGTTTCAGCAGGATATGTTAGAACGCCAAGAATATATTCGGGTGACAGATAGCGATGTGACCGCCGTTCGGCCCCTGGATGGCCAGCCCTATGTGTTCAAGCAGGATCATCTGGCTTTTCAGGGGATTTATGGCCGGATCCGCTATATGAAGATGTACTTTGAACTGTTCTACAACGCGCAGAACCCCTAGCCCATGCAAAAGCGAAGCCGCCGCCCCTGTGCCGGGACGGCGGCTTTGCTTTTGCGTCGCGGGGTTCGCTCACACCCGCTGCCACAGCACCTGATAGGTATGGCCGTCCGTCCCCCTGGCCGGGCGGTAGGGACGGCCGCCCGGCGGCGGCGTTTCGGAGCGGTGCGCATACGCCACGCGCCGCACGCGCCCATCGACCTGCTGTATGCCCACCCACAGGCCGTCAGGCCCGCCCGCCTGCGCCGCGTTCACAAAGCGCCAGCCCGGCAGGTCGAACAGGCGGCAGGGAATCCCCCGCTCGAAGTAGGGGCGCAGGGCCTCAAACCCACGCGGCCACAGGAGCGGACGGAGACGGTCCGCCGGCGGCGCCTTGGGGGCGGGCGCAAACGGAAAATCCGGTTCCTCCGCAGCGTCCTCCCCTGTCTCGCAGGCAGGCTTGCCGGCATGGACCGCCTCCTCCTGTGGCGCAGGGCAGGGCGCAGAAGGAGGCTGACAGGGTCCCTGATGCGCAGGGGCAGCCTCCGGCTTTCCGCGCGCGTTTTCCCCGGCGACGGTTTCCGGCGGGCAAACGCAGGCATCCGTACCGTTCGTCTTCTTATCCGGCTCTTCCGCCTGCCGGCCGCTCCTCTCCGGCACCTCCTCCCCCATGGCCCGCCGGGCGGCGTCTACATAGGGCAGCGGGTCGATGGCGGGCAAAAAGATCTCCCGCGGCAGTTCCCTCTCCCGCTTTCGGGGCTGCTTTACCGGTATGACCTGCGGCTGGGGCACGGGGCGAACCGGCGGGGGCGGGGCAGGCGGGCGCGGCTCTGCGACGGGGCCCGAAACCGGCTGGACGGGCGCCTTGGGAACGCTCCGGGCCTGCTGCATGCGCGCCAGCCGCTCGCACAGGGCCAGCGCGGCGTTTTTGGCGTCCAGCAGGCTGCCCGCGCTCTGCTGCACGCACAGGCCGATCATCAGCGGCACGGGCTCCGCACCACCGCTGAGCAGCAACACGGCCTGCAGACGCTCCGGCGCGAGCGCGTCCCCGGGAAGCTCCGCCGTAAGGGACGCCTCCCCGTGCGCGTTCACGCGCGTGACGCCCATGAGCCGCGCCTCGCCTCCCGCGCCGTACCAGTAGGCCTGCACGCTCTCTGCCTCCAGCCCGCGCGCGTTGAGCTGCGCCAGCAGCGCTCCCCGCTCGCTCTGCAATCGCGCATAGCCGCTCACGCCCGGGCGCATGGGTTTGAACAGGATCAGTCGTTGGCGAAAATCCGGCATGGGCGCGCCTCCTTTTGGGCAAGGATATGCCCCGTCCCCGCCCCGCATGCCTGTCTCCCTGCCCGCCCGGCCGTTTCCCTTCCAGGCGAAATATGCTATAATAGCTTCATCACTGCGCGAAGGGGGATACAATGCATGCATGAGGCCGAGCAGCTCACCGCCGTGGTGCAGGAAACCACCTTCCGCAACGAGGACAACGGCTATACCGTGCTGCGCGTGGGCTCGGGGCGGTCGCAGCATACCGTGGTGGGCGTCATGCCCGAGCTCAGCCCCGGCGAAAACGTCACCTTTGAGGGCTACTGGACCGAACACCCGGTCTATGGCCGTCAGTTCAACGCCAGGGCCTGCGCCATCACCCCGCCCACGGGCAAAAGCGCCATTGAAAAATATCTGGGGTCCGGCCTCATCCGCGGCATCGGCCCGGCCACGGCGAAGCTGATCGTCAGCCGTTTTGGTGAAAAAGCCCTGGATATCCTGGACGAACAGCCCCAGCGCCTGACCGAGCTGCCCGGCATCGGCCCCAAAAAGGCCGCCATGATCGCCGAAAGCTATCTGCAGCAGATGGGCATGCGCCGGGCGCTGGTGTTTTTGCAGAATTACGGCATCAGTCCCACGCTGGCCATGCGCATCGCCAAGTACTACGGCGAGGACACGGTGGAGCTCGTGCGCGAAAATCCCTACCGCATGGTGATGGATGTAGAGGGCGTGGGCTTTCTCACGGCGGACCGCATGGCGCTGAGCATGGGCATCGACCCCAAGAGCGAATTCCGCATCCGGGCGGCGCTGTTTTACCTGATGGGGGAAGCAGCCTTGAACGGGGGGCACACCTACCTGCCGCGCGAGATGCTGCTGGACCGGGCCTGTAAGATGCTGCACGCCGAGGCCGAGCCGGTGGACCGGCAGATCTCCCAGGCGCTTTTGCAAAAGATGCTCATGGGCTTCTCTGTGCCGGACTGCGAACAGGCGCTGTGCCTCCCCCTGTACTTTCACGCCGAGCAGGAAATCGCCCTGCGCCTCGCGCAGCTGATGCGCGCGCGTCCCTACAAGCGCGTGACCGGACTGGATAAACGGATCTTGCAGTATGAGGGAGAGCTGGGCGTGCATTTCAGCGCGCTGCAAAAACGCGCCATCACCAGCGCCGTGGAGGAGGGCGTGCTGGTGGTGACCGGCGGCCCCGGCACGGGCAAAACCACCATCATCCGCTGTATCATCAGCCTTTTGAAGGCGGAAAACGACATTCTGCTGTGCGCGCCCACGGGCCGCGCCGCCAAGCGCATGAGCGAGGCCACGGGCGAGGAGGCCCGGACCATCCACCGTCTGCTGGAATACGGCGGCGACGCCGACACCTTCGCCAGGGGCGAGGACTATCCGCTGGAGGCGGACTGCCTGATCGTGGACGAGATGAGCATGGTGGACGTCACCCTCATGCGGGGCCTTCTGCGCGCGGTGATCCCAGGCACGCGTCTGATACTGGTGGGCGACGCGGACCAGCTGCCCAGCGTGGGCGCGGGCAACGTGCTCAGCGACATCCTGCAAAGCGATGCGGTGCCCAGCGTGCGCCTGACCGACATCTTCCGCCAGGACGAGAGCAGCATGATCGTGTGGAACGCGCACCTGATCAACAGCGGGCAAATGCCCGTCCTTCGCACGCGGGACACGGACTTTTTCTTTGAGCGCAAGGTCCTCCAGTCCGAGGCGGCGCGCACCATCGCAGAGCTGCTCACCGCGCGTCTGCCCAGGTATCTGGGCTATGCGCGGGAAAGCTGGCGGACCGAGGCCGTCCGCTCCATTCAGGTCCTCAGCCCCGCCAAGAAGGGCGACTGCGGGGCCATTGCCCTCAATCATCTGCTACAGGACGCGCTCAACCCCGAGCGCGAGGGCCTGGATGCCATCCTGCATGGCGATACGGAGTTTCGCGTGGGCGACAAGGTGATTCAGACCAAAAACGACTATCAGCTGGAATATACCCGCCGCACGCCCTTCGGCACGGAAACGGGCGCGGGCGTGTTCAACGGCGACGTGGGCTATGTGCAGCACATCGACCCGGCGGAGCACCTCTTGACCGTATGCTTCGACGACGACCGGCTGGTCACCTACCAGAAACAGCAGCTCGACGCGCTGGAACTGGCCTACTGCCTCACCGTGCACAAAAGCCAGGGCAGCGAATTCCCCGTGGTGGTGATGCCGGTGGTGGGCGGTCCCCCCATGCTGATGGCGCGCAACCTGCTCTACACCGCGCTCACGCGCGCGCGGCGCCTGGTGGTGCTGGTGGGCCGCGAGGAGGTCATTGCCCAGATGGTGCGCAACGATCACGTGGCCCGGCGCTATACCACCCTGTGCGACCGCCTGAAGGCGGCGGTTCTGCTGTGAGCCGGCTCTGGGACGATACGCGCCGCCTGCTTCTGCCCCTTCTGTTTCCGCAGGAGGCGGCCTGTCATCTGTGCGAGCGGGCGACGGAGGGCGAAGGCCGCATCCTGTGCCCCGCGTGCGAGGCCGCGCTCAGAGCCCTGCGCATTCCGGCACAGGACGCATTGAGCCTGCACGAGCCGCTCGACGCGTGCATCTCGGCCTATTTTCATGACGGCGAGGCCCGCCGCCTGTGCCATCTGCTCAAGTTTCGCTGGGATGCGGCGGCCGCGCGTCCGCTGGCCGAGGGCATGGCGGAGGCCCTGGCCCTGTCGGGGCTCATGGGCACAGTGGATGGCGCGGCTCCGGCGCCGGTGCATCCGTCACGCCTGCGCGAGCGCGGATACAACCAGGCCGCGTTGCTGGCCCGCGTGGTCTGCGGCCATACGGGGCTGGTCCTGTGGGAGGAAGCGCTGGTGCGCACGCGTCACGGCGCGTCGCAGATCACCCGGAGCCGGGAAGAGCGCCTCACCGCCCTGGCCGGCGCATTTGTGGCGGACGGCACACAGGTAGCCGGAAAGCGCGTTTTGCTGATTGATGACGTGCTCACCACCGGAGCCACCGCTGCCGCCTGTGCCCAGGCGCTGCTCGACGCCGGGGCCACGCGCGTCTGCCTGCTCACGGCCCTGCATGCCTAGGCCGGCCGTTTTCCTCCGGCCGGGGCCGGAAGGCAAAAAGAAAGGAAAGAGCGCCCGGCCTTGAAGTCAGGCCGGGCGCTCCCGTTTCGCTATCGCGCCGCCCGTCCGCCGGAGGCGCTTTTGTCTTTACATGAGCGCGCGGATCACACAAGTGTGCGGATCACCAGATACGCGCCATAGGCGATCATCAGCCCGCCGCCGATACGGCGGATGATCTGCTGATGATTGCGCAGCCATCCCAGCGCGCCCTTGAGCCACTGGTACATCAGCATCACGGCCAGCATGGGCAGGCTCAACCCCAGCGCAAACACAGCCAGCGACACAATGCCCGTCCACATGGTGGCATTGTCCGCGCTGGCTGCCAGCACCAGCGCGTTGGCCAGCACCGGGGTCAGGCAGGGGGTCCAGGAAATGGCGATAAGCAGTCCAAACAGAAACGACCCCACAAAGCCGTTCATGGACGGCTGCCTGCCGCCCAGGCCCGGCACCGCGGGCAGGTGGATGTGGATCACATCCAGCATCCACACGCCAAAGAGCAGCATCAGCACACCGGTGACGATGTCCAGCGTGCCGCGGTCGGTGTTCTTCAGCAGCGACCCCAGCGCGCCCGCGCCTGCGCCCATCAGGGTGAACAGCAGCACAAATCCGCACAGCAGCCCCAGGCAGCGCCGGAGCACCCGCAGGCGGCCGGGAGCTGCGTCCGTGCCGCCCAGCAGGTACATGGCGTACACCGGCAGCATCGGCAGCACGCAGGGAGAGACAAACGCCAGCAGCCCGCCGCCCAGCATGGCCCACAGGGACATGGGTTCAGGCGCGGCGCCAAACAGACCGGTCATTCCTCCGCCGCCTTTCTGGCCACGCCCATGGCGTCCAGCTGGCCCGTCATCTGCTCCAGCGTCAGCATATAGTTGGCCGCGGCCTCCAGCGTGCCGTCAGGGTTGAGGAAGAGGCTCGCCGGATAGCCCTGCAGGCCTACCATTCTGGCCACCATCATATCCTCGTCCTCGAAGAAAGTCATGTCCTCCATGCCGTATTTTCCCTTGACGGAGGCAGTGTTGTCGGCGTTTTCGCCGTCCCATACATGCACCAGCACGATGGCCAGCTCATCCTCGCTGTAGGTATCGTAGAGCGCCTTGATATCGGGCATCTCCTGCATGCAGTAGTAGCACCATTCGGTGAAGAAGTTTATAAAAACCGTCTTACCCAGATAGGGCGACAGGTCCAGTTCGGTATAGCTGTTCATCAGCTCGGTCACATTGGGCGCTTCCTCGGCCGGCGCAAGGGGCGCGGCAGCCAGCAGCACCGCCAGCACAAGCAGTCCCGCAAGTTTCCGGATCGACGATTTGTTCATCCTTCGGTACCTCCTTCAGATTGGTTTACGTATGAATTATACCATTTTGTATCTGAGTGAAACAATCTTTTGCATGTTACAATTTTCAGTATCCGACTGCATATGTCCGAAATGCAATTTTTTGAATAAAAAATTCATTTTCGAGAGAAAGCCCAAAAAAGCGTGCCACTCGCACTTTACGTGCAAAATGAAATATGATATAATGTCAACCGTGCCTTTCGCGCCGCCGGGCCCTCTGGCGCCCGTTCTCCGCGTTTTGCAGGGATCGCCCTTTTATCCTTCATCTTTATCGATGCATGAATGCCGCAACAGGGAGGAAACCGCCATGCCGCTTGGACTGTCCAAAAAATGCAGCGCCATCGCCCCCTCCGCCACCCTGGCCATGGATGCCAGGGCCAAGGAGCTGCGCAGCCAGGGTGTCAACGTGATCGGCTTTGCCGCAGGAGAGCCGGATTTTGAAACCCCCGCCCCCATCCGCGAAGCCATGAAGGAAGCCATGGACCTGGGGATGACCCGCTACACACCTGCGGCGGGCACGCTGGAACTGCGCCGCGCCATTGCCGCGCGCCTGCTTGAGGACCACGGCCTGGTCTACGGCATGGATGAGATCATCGTCTCCAACGGCGCCAAGCACTCGCTTTATAACACCTTTCAGGCCATCCTGGACCCCGGCGACGAAGTGATCGTCGATAAGCCCTGCTGGGTCAGCTACCCGGAGATGGTGCGCATGGCCGGGGGCGTCCCCGTATTTCTGGACTGTCCGGAAAGTCAGGGATTTTTGCCCTTGATGGCGGATCTTGAAAAGCTCATCACCCCGCGCACCAAGGCTTTCATCCTCAACACGCCCTCCAACCCCAACGGCTGCATGTGGTCGCGCGAGCAGCTTCAGCAGCTGGCGGATCTGGCCGTGAAGCACGATTTCTACATCGTGGCCGACGAAATCTATGAAAAGCTGGTCTACAGCGGCGAGAAGCACTATTCCATCGCCACCTTCGGCCCGGAGATCAAGGCCCGCACCATTTTGATCAGCGGCGTGAGCAAGTCCTATGCCATGACCGGTTTCCGCATCGGCTACGCCTGCGGACCCCGCGACGTCATCAAGGGCATGGTCAACTACCAGAGCCAGGCCACTTCCGCCCCCAACACCGCCGCGCAGCATGCCGCCGCCGTGGCCCTCACCATGCCGCAGGACTGCGTGGAGGAAATGCGCAGGGCTTTTGAGCAGCGGCGCGACCGGCTGGTGGAGCTGATCAACGCCATTCCCGGCCTGAGCTGCCGCAAGCCCCACGGCGCGTTCTACGTGATGATGAACATTCGCGGCATCACCGGCAAGCGCTGCCACGGCAAGGTGCTGAGCGGAAGCACCGCCATAGCGGAAGCGCTTCTGGAACATGCACACGTTGCGCTGGTGCCGGGAGCGGCCTTCCTGGACGAGGGCTTCTGCCGCATCAGCTATGCCACTTCCATGGAAAACATCGAGGAGGGACTTCGGCGCATTGCCGCCTTTGTAAAGGAGCTGGAGTAAATGCTGGAATACAGCGAGAGAACCCATCAGCTCATGCAGGCCAAATACCAGTATGAGCTTCAGGACGTCGCGGAGCCCAACCTCTACCGCGAGATCTTCGACTACGAGTCCATTCCGAAGATCGCCTTCAACAACCGTCTGGTGCCCATCAACATGCCTGCCGACATCTGGATGACCGACACCACCTTCCGCGACGGCCAGCAGAGCGTCAGCCCCTTCAAGCCCGAACAGATCGAGCACCTCTTCAAGCTGGAAAGCCGCCTGGGCGGGCCCAAGGGCCTGATTCGTCAGAGCGAGTTCTTTCTCTACACCGACCGCGACCGCGAGGCGCTGGAGCGCTGCCAGGCGCTGGGGCTGAAATACCCGGAGATCACCACCTGGATTCGCGCCAACGAAAAGGACTTCCAGCTCGTCAAGGCCGCGGGCGTGCGCGAGACGGGCATCCTCGTCTCCTGTAGCGACTACCACATCTTCAAGAAGATGCACCTCACCCGCGCGCAAGCCATGGACAAATACCTGGGCATCGTCAAGGCGGCGCTGGCGCAGGGCATCGTGCCCCGCTGCCACTTTGAGGACATCACCCGCGCCGACTTCTACGGCTTCGTGCTGCCCTTCGCCGAGCAGCTCATGCTCCTGTCCGAGGAAAGCGGCCTGCCCATCAAGGTGCGCGCCTGCGACACCATGGGCTATGGCGTGACGTATCCCGGCGCGGCGCTGCCCCGCAGCGTGCCCGGCATCATCTACGGCCTCAACCACTACGCCCGCATCCCCTCCGAGCAGCTGGAGTGGCACGGCCACAACGACTTTTACAAGGTCGTCTCCAACGCCGGCACCGCGTGGCTCTACGGCTGCGCCAGCGTCAACTGCTCGCTGCTGGGCATCGGCGAGCGCACGGGCAACTGCCCGCTGGAGGCCATGGCCATTGAGTATCAGGCCCTGCGCGGCACCACCGACGGCATGGACCTGACCGCCGTGAGCGAGATCGCCGAGTACATGGAGCGCGAGATCGGGCTGGAGATCAGTCCGCGCCAGCCCTTCGTGGGCCGTCACTTCAACGTGACGCGCGCCGGCATCCACGCCGACGGCATGCTCAAGGATGAGGAAATCTACAACATCTTCGATACCGCCACCATTCTCAACCGTCCCGCCTCCGTGGCCGTGGACAGCCACAGTGGACTGGCCGGTATCGCTCACTGGCTCAACAGCTATTTCCGTCTCAAGGGCGAAAATGCCGTGGGCAAGCAGGACCCGCTGGTGGCAGCGGTCAAGGAGCAGGTGGACGCCCTCTACGCCGAGGGCCGCAACACCGTGATGGGCGACGAGGAGCTCGAAGTCATGGTCCGCGACGTCGATCAGGAGCGTTACGAGCGCCTGCTGTTCCATAAGAGCTGATCTTTGGTGTCCATCCGGCATGCAAAGGCCCGGCTATTGGTTGGCCGGGCCTTTGCATGTCGGAAAAGCCCGCCCGCGCCGGCGTTTTTCGACATGCTGAGATGCGCTTCTTTTTCGTCTGACATTCAATGTGATTCGACATACACATCGCCATTCAATGCATCAATCAGCACCTGATCGGATTCCGCATCAGATGAATCAAAGCCAACTTCGTAAACAATTCTGTTCTCTGAGATCTTATATAAAGTAATGTATGCCTTTTGCTCAGAGGAGGCATCGTCATGGAGATGGCTCCGTGCCATTTCAATCGCAGCATCCGGTTCAATCATCTGATCTGTCGGCAACACATGCTGATGCTCAAGAATTTGCTTTGCAAAGGTAGGAAGCTCGCCATACCTTTCGATCTGCTGCTTTTGAAGCGAAGCGACTAATGTATAGAACTCATACTGATCATCCAGCCCCCACCAGTGGAAAGTCTGAAAATTATGCAGAGCGCAATGATATTGATATAGTGCCTGCAAGTCATTTTTGTCATAAATATCAATCTGAACGCTGCCAGTATCCTGGTATAAAGTTCCGGTATACTCCGGCGTTTTTCTATCTTCGCCATAATATTCAAAAACCCAGGTGCCTCCTAAATCGGGATACCTCCAGAAATGTACGGTTTCATGATAGTTGCCAAGGTCAATCATGGACGCATCCTTTTCTGCTGCCAGCTCTGCATAAAGCTCCTCCTGGACAAGCCTTCTCGCCTCATCAACCGAAAGGTCTTCTGCCGTAGGTAACGCAGCAACGGTTTGGTCACTTAATCCAATCTCTATTTCAAAATGGGCGTATTCGTATTGTTGCTCCAGGGACCATGTCGTTTTATCTCCCCATACTTCTTCAAATACATTTTGAAGTGCATGATAGGGTGTTAACCATTCTCCATCATAATACTTGTCAGGATCAATGTACTCAATGACAATGCCACTATCTTTGACGATGCTCGCAAAGAGATCCATGTTCTCGTCATTCCATTCATCCAAAAAGCTTGATTTTTCCTGTTCCTGCTTTAGCCGTGTCTTGAATTGGGACAAATTTTCGCTTTGATTCTTTTGTGACTGCGCAAAGGCAACAATCGGCAGCATGGCAACCACCAGCAGCAGCCATACGACAGTGCAGGGCTTCTTCATGTGAGGTCCTCCCTTTCGTTGCGTGAGCAGATTCCCCTTGAACACAGGATGGAATGACAACGTATGAAATTTCAAAATGGATCGCCGCTTACGCTTATTAAACGAAACAATCGATCGCTCCATTCCCATTTTTTGTTTTCGTAGTTTTTTGGATTTGCGAGATGCATAGACCATCGCTTACCAGCTTCTTCGCCTGGAAACCCACAGCCTTTCATATCTGTATTCGCAAATACATGGTCTGTCAGGACTTTTCCAGAAATGAACGGTTTGTGCAGCGGCAGAGCGTACGGCCACACAAGTTAAACAATCCATATTTCAACAGCCGAAGCAGGTGAGCAAGCTCCATCGGCAACCTTCATCAATCGTTGGTTCATCTGGCCCTATGGATAGAGCGCATCGTTCACATCGATGGGGCACAGGTTCGGGTCCTGTTGCGACCACCAGAAAAAGCCTCCAATTTTCCATTCGGGGCAGCGTGTAGAAAAAGTCCGCCCGCGCCGGTCTTTTCCGCAGGGCACGTTTCCCCTGTGTGTGACGCGGCCGGCGAAACGCGCCTGGATTCGGATTTTATTTAGAGGGCTTCCGTCCTCCAGGCCTCCTCAAATGGATTTTTTGACAGTACGAGGCCCGGCCATTGATTGGCCGGATCTTTGCGTATGCTAACGTTCTGTTAAGATTTTCCGTTTTTTATCCTTCCGGTGGGCTTTCCGGCCGGATTATGGTATACTGATTTTATCTATGCATACGAAAGGATGTGCTTGCATTGCAGGATACTCCCCGCCAAAGCCCCCTGCTGGGGATTCTCAAGGGTGCGGTCATCGCCATTGGCGCGCTGCTGCCGGGCATCAGCGGCGGCGCGCTGTGCGTCATCATGGGCATCTACAAGCCGATGATGGCCCTTCTGGCCGACCCCATCCACCAGTTCAAAAAGCAGATCGGTTTCTTCTGGCCCATCGCCGTGGGCATGCTGGTGGGAACGCTTGGCATCTCCAAGCTTCTGGGCGATTTTCTGGAGCGGTCCGAAACGGCGGCCATCTTCCTGTTTATCGGCCTGATCGTGGGCACGCTGCCCAGCCTGCTTCGCGAGGCGCGGCAGCAGGGCGTGGCCCGCGGTTCGATGGCTGCGCTGGCGATTGCGCTGGTGGTGATGCTCGCCTGGATGATTCCCATGTCCCTGGGGGGACAGGCCAACGTGATCCCGAACTTCGGCTGGTGGTGCCTGTGCGGCGTACTGTGGGGGCTGGGCATCATCGTACCGGGCATGAGTCCCTCCAACATCTTCTTTTTCCTGGGACTGGCCACACCCATGTACGCCTCCATCGGCGCGCTGGACCTGGGCGTGATCCTGCCCATGGGCGTGTGCCTGCTGCTGACGGTGGTGCTGCTCTCCCGCGGTGTGGGCTACTGCCTCAAGCGCTGGTATTCGCTGTTCATGCACGCGGTGGTGGGCGTGGTGCTGGCCTCCACGGTGGTGATTCTGCCGCCGGTCAAGCTGCTGATTTCGCCCGGCTACACCTTTGCCATGGGCCTGGGCGACTGGCTGATCTACGCGGGCTGCTTCGCGGCAGGCGCGGTGCTGGCCTGGGCGCTGGGCAAGGTGCAGGGGAAGGAATAAAAACCGCCCGGCGCCGAAAGGAAGCCGGTGCCCCGGGGGCACTCGGGCCAAAGGCCCAAAGCGACCGGAAGCGAAGGGCTGCGCGCGGTCAGCGCGCAGAACGCCGGTATTTACAAGGGAGCGAAACGGGCGGAGAGGGCGACCGGCAGGCGGGCCCTCCGAACCTCCCAAATGGTTTTTGGACAGTCTGAGGCCCCGAAGCGCGACGCGCTCCGGGGCCCCTGCTTTTTGTGTCTGTACGCCGCCTATTTCAGCAGCTTTTGCGCCTCGGCGGTCAGGTGCTCCAGCAGCTCCTGCGCCCTGGCCTGGTCGGGATCGTTGACATTGACATAGAGCTTGATCTTCGGCTCGGTGCCGCTGGGACGCACGCACACGAAATGCCCGCCCTCCATGGCGAAGTAGAGCACGTCGCTTTCGGGGTAATCCAGCTTTGTCACCTTGCCGGTGGCCACGTCGGTTTCCGTGCCGGCCATGATGTCCAGCACGCGTGCCACCTTCACGCCGCCGATCTCGACCGGCGGGTTCTTGCGGATGCGGGCCATGATCTCCGCCATCACCTTCAGGCCGTCGATGCCCGGCAGGGTGGTGGATTCTACGTGCTCCAGGTAGTAGCCGTAGCGCTGGAATATCTCGGCCATCACGTCGCACAGCGTCTTGCCCTGGGTGCTGTAATAGCACGCAGCCTCGGCGATGAGCAGCGAGGCGTTGACGCCGTCCTTGTCGCGCACAAAGGTGCTGGAGAGATAGCCATAGCTTTCCTCAAAGCCGAAGAGGAAGGTATGGCTGCCGGTATCCTGGAACTGCTGAATCTTTTCGCCGATAAACTTGAAGCCCGTCAGCGTGTCGAACAGCGCCACGCCGAAGTCCTTGCAGATGGCGCGCGCCAGCTCGGTGGACACGATGCTCTTGACCACGGCGCCGTTGGCCGGCAGCTTGCCCTGCGCCTTTTTGCAGCTGAGGATGTAGTAGAGCATCAGGCAGCCGATCTGATTGCCGGTCAGCAGGCGGAAGCTGCCGTCCTTCTCGCGCACCGCCACGCCCAGACGGTCGCAGTCCGGGTCGGTGCCGAAGATGGCGTCCGCGCCCACCTCGTTGGCCAGCGTGATGGCCAGCGTGAAGGCGGCGGGGTCCTCCGGATTGGGCACTTTGACGGTGGAGAAATTGGGGTCGGGCGCCTCCTGCTCCTTGACCACACTCACGTTGGTGATGCCGATTTCGCGCAGGATGCGGCGCACGGGCACGTTGCCGCTGCCATGGATGGGGGTGTAGACGATCTTGAGGTTCTTGCCCGCCTCAGCCACGATTTCGGGGTTGATGGAAAGGGTCTTGACCCGTGCGATATACTCGTCGTCCACCTCTTTATTGCCGATGATGTTCAAAAGCCCCGCAGCCCTGGCGGCTTCCTCGTCCATGCGCTTGGCTGCGGTGAAGCTCAGCGCGTTGATCCTTTCGGTCACGGCGGCTGCGGCCTCCGGGCCCAGCTGCGCGCCATCCTCGCCATAGACCTTGTAGCCGTTATATTGGGGCGGGTTGTGGCTGGCGGTAATCACCACGCCGGCTGCGGCGCCCAGGTGCCTGACGCCAAAGGACAGCAGCGCCACGGGCCGCAGCGCGTCAAACAGATAGGTTTTCACTCCGTTTGCGCACAGCACCAGCGCCGTTTCCTTGGCAAATTCGGCGCTCATGCGGCGGCTGTCGTAGGCGATCACCACGCCGCGCTTCTTCTCCCCGTCGCTCAAATAGTCGGCCAGTCCCTGGGTGGCGCGGCGCACGGTATATACGTTCATGCGGTTCATCCCCGCGCCCAGCACGCCTCGCATGCCCGCGGTGCCGAAGCTGAGGTTTTTGTAGAAGCGGTCTTCAATTTCCTTTTCATCCCCCGCGATGGCCTGAAGGTCGGCGATGGTGGCCTCGTCCTCGGCAAAGTCGCGGAGCCACGCTTCGTAATTGTCACGATAGCCCATGGAAAAGCACCTCTCCTTATGTTCTTTTTGGCCGGTGAATTCTCGCACCATTCATTATAATGGATTTTCCAGCCATTTGCAAATGATTTCTCCCCTCGGCACGGCATAGGAAAAACGCCTCCGGGCATGCTAGAGCGCGGAGGGAGGGACGCCGCGTGATTCGCATGCAGGGCGTTGTCAAAACCTATCCGGGCCGCGGCGGGCAGGCGCCGCAGCGCGTGCTTAAGGGGGTGGACCTGCGCGTGCGGCCGGGCGAATACGTGGCCTTTGTGGGGGCCAGCGGCTCTGGCAAGAGCACGCTGATGCATATTCTGGGATGCCTCGACACCCCCACCGGCGGCCGCTATCTGCTCGACGGCGAGGACGTAAGCCGCCTCGACGCCAAGGCGCTGTGCCGCGTGCGCCGCGAAAAAATCGGCTTCGTGTTTCAGGGCTATCAGTTGCTGAGCAAGCTGACAGCGGCGGATAACGTGGCCTTTCCGCTGATGCTGCGCGGCGTTCCGGAGGCCGAGCGCGCGCGCCGTGCCGCCGAGGCGCTGGCGCGCGTGGGTCTGGCCGGACGCGGGCAGAGCCGTCCCTGCGAGCTCAGCGGCGGCCAGCAGCAGCGGGTGGCCGTGGCGCGGGCGCTGTGTTATTCGCCCCGGCTGCTTCTGTGCGACGAGCCCACCGGCGCGCTGGATGTGGACAGCCGCAATGAGCTTCTGGACCTGTTTGACCAGCTGCACCTGAGCGGGCACACGGTGGTGCTCATCACGCACGACCCCTTCGTGGCCGCCCGCGCGGACCGGCGCTACCGCGTGGAAGGCGGGCTGGTGCGCGAAGGTTGACCTGCGCCTACCAAAGAAGGCGGTTGTCGTGGTGGTCCGGTTCCACCGATGAGGCCAGATTGTCCGCATGGTCCGCGATGCGTTCCAGGTTGTTGAGCATATCCAGATAAAGCATGCCGTTTCTCGGCGTGCACTTTTTATTTTTGACGCGCTCGACATGGTGATCCGCCAGCGTTTCGCACAGCTTGTCCACCTGGCTTTCCAGCTCGATCACCTCGCCGATGATCTCCACATCGGTGATCTGCTGCCTGACGATGTGGATGCTCTTGTCCAGCATGCTGGTCACGATGCCGCTGAGCTCCTCGATCTCGCGCTCCGCCTTGCCGGAAAAGCGCAGCTTCTCCTTTTTGCGCGCCGAACCGATTTCCACGATGTTCATGCTGTGGTCGCCGATGCGCTCCAGATCGTTGACCACATGAAACAGCGAACCTACCAGCCGGATATCTTCGCTGCGCAGGTTCAGGCCCTTGAGATCAATCAGGTTCTGGGTGATTTCGGCGTTGAGGTAGTCGATCACCTGCTCGTTGTTGTCAAACTCGTCCACGGACAGATCCTTGGGCGCAAAGTAATACTGCATGGCAAAGCGGTAGTTGGCGGTGACGATATCCGCCATGCGCTGCACCTCGCGAAACAGCTGCTGCACGGCCACCGGCGGCGTGGAAAACAGGCGCGTGTCGAAGTATTCCAGCCGCATGGGCTCCTCCTGCTTGTCCTCTCCGCGTACCACCAGGTACGCCAGTTTTTCCAAAAGGCCGCTGAGCGGCAGCAAGAGCAGCGTGGTCACCACGTTGAAGATGATATGCGCAAAGGCGATCTGCAACCGCAGGTTGGCCCCCGCCAGCATCTCGATCCACGAAGCCAGGGGCAGCGTCAGCGCGATGATGATGAACAGGGCCGCGCCAATGATGTTAAAGAGCAGATGCACCACCGCTGCGCGCTTGGCCGTGCGGTTGGCGCCCACGCTGGCCAGCAGCGCGGTCACGCAGGTTCCGATGTTCTGGCCGAAGAGGATAAACAGCGACGCCTGCAGGCTGATCGCCCCCGTGGCCGCCAGTGCCTGCAAGATGCCCACGCTGGCCGAGCTGCTCTGCAGAAGCGCCGTTACGCCCGCGCCCACCAGCACGCCCACAAATGGGTTCCTGGCCCATTCCATCATGTCGCGGAAGCCCTGCCACTCCTGCAGGGGTTCCATGGCCGCGGTCATGGCGTCCATGCCCACAAACAAAATGCCCAGCCCCATCATAATCTGTCCAAACAGCTTGAAGCTGGACCGGTTGCCCGCCAGCTGGCAAATCGCGCCTACGGCGGTAAACAGGACGCCAAAATTCAGTTTGACCGACAGCATCAGGGAGGTCACGGTGGTGCCGATATTGGCGCCCATGATGACCCCGATGGCCTTGCTCAGGGACAGCAGCCCCGCGTTGACAAAACCCACCACCATCACCGTGGTGGCGCTGGAGGACTGAATCACCGCCGTGACCAGCAGGCCCACCAGCACGGCCGTCAGCTTGTTGCGGGTCAGCGCCTCCAGCAGGCGCTTCATCTTGCTGCCGGCCGCCTGTTCCAGACCGTCGCCCATCGTCTTGATGCCAAACAGAAACAATCCCAGGCCACCCAGCAATGAAAAAACCGTCGTCACTTCCATGCGCAAACTTCCTCCTGTGCATGCATGCGCCTCCCTATGGCGCATATCCCGATTCTCGCCCATTTTACTACATTGTACAGCATACCATACCGGCCGGCCCGATGTAAATAGAAACTGTCGATCGATACACTTTTTAAAGCGTAATTGTCGTTTCTCCCCCTCCGCACACACAAATGGCGCTTGTTTTTTTGGAAAATACGGGCTATAATGTGGACGTTGCATCCGGGTCTGTGGTTGCAAGCCGATGCCAGACGCGGGCAAAGCGGTCCACGTAAGCCGGACAAAGTTCCGGTGAGCATGGCGCGTTCTAGGTGTAAGACCGACCGCCGCCCAGGCGGCGAGAGAAGGCGAGTAGGGCGCTGAAGCGATGAGCAGACCTTCCCGTCGGCGAGTGTGGGGGCAAAGACCAGGTCAGCCGGATGCACAACATCATTGGATCGGAGGACACCCTATCATGTATCAAGACAAGACGCTGGTTTGCCGCGACTGCGGCGCTGAATTCGTGTTTACCGCCGGCGAGCAGGAGTTCTACGCCGAGAAGGGCTTCCAGAACGAGCCCACCCGCTGCAAGGAATGCCGTGCGGCCCGCAAGGCGAACCGCGCTTCCGCTCCTCGTGAGATGTATGAGACGACCTGCGCTGCCTGTGGCAAGCCCACGACCGTCCCCTTCATTCCCAAGAGCGACCGCCCCATCTACTGCAGCGAGTGCTTCGCCGCTCACCGGCAGGCCTGATTGGGGTCAAAGAACAGAGACGAACCCGCACGCGAGGCGCGGGTTCGTCTCTGTTTTTCTGTTTTATGCCATGAGGCCCGGCACGTGCAGTCCGTTTCAGCCTGCCGTCTCGGCCAGATAGTACAGCACGCGGGCCGTGGGCTCCACCTGCAGGGTCAGCTGATAGGCCGGCCTGCCCTCCTCATCCCGCATGGCCACGTCCACCAGGCGCACCTCCCCTGCCCGGACATCCGCGGTCGCCCCGGCGCTCGCCCATTCAGCCCCCGGCACCAGCGCGCTCATAAACGCCTGGATGTACTGGTCCACGCTGTCGGTCAGGGTGCGATGCGTGTAGGACGTATCCGTAAAGGACAGGCCGTTCAGGGCGCGGGTGCCGTCGTATTCCAGCACATATCCCTTCTGGGAGAAGCGCATCACAATGGGCAGCGAATCCAGCGAGAGACGCGCCTCCACGCGCCAGTTCCCATCCACCAGAGCGGCGGTAAAGGCGTACTCATCGGTGTTTTCGTGAATGAAGGCGCTTTCAAAAAAGCGCTTGGCGCACGCGATGGCCGCATCCCCATCCTCCAGGGGAGCGGCGGAGGCCGTCCACGTGACCTCCGGCACGTTCGCCACCGTGGGCAACGGCTCGCTTTCGCTGGTGGCGAACGAAACCAGCAGCACCGCCGCCGCCGCAAGCGACCCCAGGGCGATCGCCCAGCGGTTGCCCCGCACGCAGCGAATGACGGCGGTCACACGCTGCCTCAGATGCCTTCCGGTGAGGGTGGTACCGGTAGCATGCACGCAGGCCGCGTTACCGCCCCGTCCGGACGCGCTGACGATGCTGTTGGCATAGGCCAGGCGGTCGATGTCCTGCAGTTTGGCGGTCACCCGGTCGTCACAGGCCATTTCGGCATCCACGCGGCTGAGGCGCGCGCCCAGCCATACCAGGGGATTGAACCAGTGCAGCGCCACGCAGCAGTTGCGCACGATGCTCCAGAAGGGATCATGCGCGCGCCGGTGACACAGCTCATGCGCCAGCACCAGCGACAGGTGCTCCGGCGAAGTATCCAGCGGAACGGCAATGAAGGGGCGCACCGCCCCGATCAGGCACGCGGAGGGCAGGTGGTCCACAAAATATACGGGCACGGGCTTGACCCGGTAGCGGCGGCACAGGGATTCCAGCATGGTCTGCTCGTCGCCCTCCAGCGCGCGCACACGGTCGCGTTGCACCCTAGCGCGGAACCGCGCGTTGCGCCACGCCATCCCGCCGCCCAGCGCCAGAGCCACGCACAGCCACCCCAACAGAATCCACTTTCCGGCCACTCCGCTGCTGGTGTGCTGCGCCAGGGCTTCCAGCGCGCCTCCCTCCACGCCGTCCAGCAGGGTGGAGGCGCTGTAACTGGCGTCGATCACGCGCTGACGCACCTGGTCCGCCACGGGCCGGGCGGCCACATCCACGGAAAAACCGGGTCGAAATTCATCCATCACAGGATTGGGCAGCGAAAGGGGCAGCAGCAGGCGCAGCGCCACCAGCAGCCAGGCCGCATAGATCGCCCGGCTGCCCAGCCGGTCGCGCAGAAGCGCACGCACGGCAATCACCAGCAAAATGATCACGCTGCCGATGACGGTGGCCTCCAGCAGGAAGTTGAATACAGTCATGCTCCGCATGGGGGGATAGCCTCCCTTCAGAGAACCTGTTTGCAACAAACGATATCTATATATAACAGACGCTTAAGCGGAAACTTTTGGTTCCTCTTTCGTGTTTTTTTTCTGTTTTTCCGCACGATCCAGGATCTTTTGCAGCTCGCTCAGCTCCTCCTCGTCGATTTCGCCCTGTTCCACCATATCGTTCACCAGCAGCGAGGCGCGCCCTGAAAACAGCCGCCTGAGCAGCGTCTGCGTCTGCTCGCGCGCCACACGGTCCTTGGCGACAGCCGGAAAATAGGTTTTCACCGGGCCATCCTCGCAGATGCGCACGGTCCCCTTCACCGCCATACGCTTGAGCATGGTAATCACCGTATGCTTGCTCCACCCCGTATCCTCCGCCAGCGCGCGGGTCAGTTCCATCATGGTACGGGGGCTCTTTTCCCATAAAAGCAGCATGATTTTCCACTCCGCCTCCGTCAGGGGCACATGATCGCGGTTCATCCGATCGCCTCCTTCATTTTTTCCTTGAAACTATTGTACACATGTATACCTTCTCTGTCAACGCCACCGCAACAAAATGCGCCCGTCCATCCGGACGGGCGCACGCGTGTCGAAAAAGTCCGGCTGCACCGGCCTTTTTCGACAAAACACGTTTCCCCTGCGCTTTCAGCGCGGCCGGGGAAACGCGCAAGGAAACCTTGCTACGCAAGGCTTCAGACCGTTGACAAAATCAAGTCAACGGTCTGAGACGCCTGCCGGTATCCCCGGCAGGCGTCTTGGAGGGTTACACCCCGGTCTTCCACAGCCCGTGGAGGTTGCAGTAGGCATAGACCGCCACGGCCTTTTCGCTGCCCAGTGCGAAGGTGACGCCGGGAGGATCTCCGGGTTTGAGAACCCGGCGCTGACTCCCGTTTTCCGTTTCAAGGACAATCCACTGGATGTAGTGCCCGTCAACCATGGGATGATCGGCGCTTCCGACGTTGACGTGGACTCCGCCATCTTGAACGGTTACCACAGGCAGGTGCTTTTCTTCGCTCGCCTCAACCGTATTGGGGACCAGCGCTTCCATCTTCTCGCCGCAGCAGACGACCGGAACGCCCGCGTCATGGACCTTTTCAATCACATTGCCGCAATGGCGGCAAATATAGAACCGGGTTTGCATAGCATTTGTCTCCTTTCTTTTTCTACCATCACGTTGCCATCCTCCCGCCTGGCGCCGCCCCTCGCCTGCTTCTTGCGAAAAGGGGGCTTTTCCCATGCTTTAGAGCATGGCAAGAATGGCGTTTTTGGGCTTTGCCCCAATGGACTGATTCACAATCTTGCCGTTCTTCATGACCACCAGCGTGGGAATGCTCATTACGCCGAACTGGCCCGCCAGTTCCGGCTGCTCGTCCACATTGACTTTGCACACCTTGATATCGCTGCGTTCTCTGGAAATCTCCTCCACAACCGGACCCACCATACGGCACGGGCCGCACCAGGGCGCCCAGAAGTCCATCAGGACGGGCTTGTCCGAATGAATGACTTCGCTTAGAAAATTGGATTTATTGATATTGACAGCAGACATGTTTGTTGCCCTCCTTGTGTTTGGATTATGGCTGTATTCTACCCGGTTTCGAGGTTGCTTTCTGTGATAAAGTCACGATCATCGACTACGCGCTGCGGATGCAAACAGGCGCTTGGTGATCTCGTCACGGAAGGAAAGCCCGTTTTGGGGTATCCTATGCCTAAACCAAACAAAAGGAGCTGGCAACATGGCAGCCAAGAACATAAACGTTCAGGAACTCAGGGATCTCATCGAAAGCAAAAAACCCGTTCTGGTGGACTTCTGGGCCACCTGGTGCCCACATTGCCGCAAGATCAACCCCGCCTACGAACAGATCGCCGAGGAGTATGCCGGCAGGCTGGAGGTGGTCAAGGTTGATGTGGATCAGGATGAAACGCTCTGGGAGGAACTGGAGCTGATCCCGACCCTTCGGCTTTATATGGAGGGAAAGCCCGTCGATTCCATCGTCGCGCCGCAGTCCAAGGCCGCGATCGAGGCATTCCTGGCGGGCGTTATGCCCAAAGAAAAGAAGGAAACCGAAAAGCACCTGTACGACACGATCATCATCGGCGGCGGCCCCGGCGGATATACCGCGGCGCTGTACGCAGCCAGAGCGGGCCTTGATACGCTGGTGGTCGAGCGGCTTTCCGCAGGAGGGCAGATGGCGCTGACCCACCAGATCGACAACTATCCCGGCTTTGTGGACGGCATTGGCGGCTATGAACTGGCCGAGCAGATGCAGCGGCAGGCGGAGCGCTTCGGCGCACAAACGCGCAATGCGCAGGTGCAGAGCGTCGATTTGCGGGGGAATCCAAAGGCTGTGGAAACCAGCGAGGGAACCTTTTACGCCAAAACCGTCATGCTGGCAACGGGCGCCAATCCCAGAGACCTGGGCCTCCCCGACGAAAAGGAGCTGGTGGGACGCGGCGTGGCCTACTGTGCGGCCTGCGACGGCATGTTCTACAAGGGAAAGACCGTCGTGGTGGTTGGGGGCGGCAATACGGCGGCGGCAGATGCGCTGCTGCTGAGCCGCATTGCCAGGAAGGTCGTGCTCGTCCACCGAAGGGACACCCTCCGGGCAACGAAAATCTACCATGAGCCTCTCATGAAGGCGGAAAACGTTGAATTTCAATGGAACAGCGTGGTGACGGCGCTCTTGCACGAAGACAGGCTCACCGGTGTCCGCATTCGAAATGTCAAGACCGGCGAAGAAAAGGACATTGCTGCGGATGGCATATTTATAAGCGTGGGCCGAATTCCCGCGACGGAGCTGGTCGCGCAGCAGCTGGAACTGGACGGGGGCGGCTACATCGTTGCAGGAGAAACCACAGAAACCAGCATCCCCGGCGTGTACGCCGTGGGTGATGTGCGGACCAAGCCGCTGCGGCAGGTGGTTACGGCTGTTGCGGACGGCGCTACGGCGGTCCATATGACGGAAGAATTTTTGGCAGGAGGTGTCTGATCTTGAAATGGAAAAAATGGATTCGGCCCGCACTGTTCACGTTGGGCGGGGCTCTGGCAGGGTTGGCCTATTACCAATGGATCGGGTGCGCAAGCGGCATCTGTGCCATCACCTCAAGCCCTGTGGGCTCCATGCTGTACATGGGGCTGATCGGCTGGCTGCTATCCGGTCTTTTCAGAAAGGAGCGCGATAAATGCAATATGTAATTGCTTTTCTGGAAGGGGTCATCACCTTTCTATCCCCGTGTCTCCTGCCGATGCTGCCCATCTATATTTCCTACTTTGCGGGCGGCGGAGAGAGAAGCGTGCGCCAGACGCTGACCGGTTCCGTGGGCTTTGTGGCGGGTTTCAGCATCATCTTTGTGATTCTCGGGGCGCTGGCCGGAACGGTCGGCAGCTTTCTCAAGGAGCATCAGACGCTTGTGAACATCATTTCCGGTGCGGTGGTGGTGTTTTTCGGCCTCAACTTCCTGGGTATGTTCAAACTGAACCTGTTTCACGGCGGAAGCAGGCATGTTGATACGCAAAATATGAACTTCTTTTCCGCAATGATCTTCGGCATGATTTTCTCCCTGGGATGGACGCCCTGTGTGGGTGCGTTCCTGGGATCCGCGCTGATGCTGGCCTCCCAGCAGGGGCATGTGGTACAGGGGATGCTGATGCTGCTGGCCTACTCGCTGGGGCTTGGCATCCCGTTCATTCTCAGCGCCGTGCTCATTGATTATCTGAAGGCCGCTTTCAACTGGATCAAGAAAAACTATCGCGTCATCAATGCCGTCAGCGGCGGCCTGCTGGTTTTTGTAGGCGTTTTGATGGCGACCGGCACGCTGGGCTGGCTGGTGAATCTTCTGAGTTAAAGAGGTGAGAACATGAAGAATAAAAAGACATTGCTGAGCATCGTGCTGGTCTTTGCGGTTCTGATGGGCGGGGCATACGTCCTCTATGACCGCCTCGGCCGGAATGTTGGAACAGAACAGATGATCGTTCATGCCGACCAGCAGCAGGCGTCATCTGCGGCCACAGAAGGAGATTCGGCTGATCCGGCAGGGGAAGACGAGTCCGCATCAGAGCAGGAGCCCGAGGTCGTTCCCGCGCCCGATTTTACGGTGTATGACAAGGCCGGCAACGAAGTGCGCCTCAGCCAGTATTTCGGGAAACCCATTGTACTGAATTTCTGGGCAAGCTGGTGTGGCCCGTGTCAGAGCGAGATGCCTGATTTTAACGAGAAGTATGGCGCGCTTGGTGATGACATCCATTTTGTTATGGTCAACATGACCGATGGTGGACGGGAAACCGTCGAGACGGCCTCGGCATTCATCGACCGGCATGGATATGAATTCCCGGTGCTGTTTGATACCGAGGCTGAAGCGGCCCTGGCGTATGGCGCATACTCGCTGCCCACCTCCTTTTTCATCAATGCGAAGGGCCATGTGATTGCGCAGGCCGTCGGCGCAATCGACGGCGCAACGTTGCAAAAGGGCATAGACATGATTGTGGATTGATGCAGGCGCGATGCACCACGATGCCCAAAAGGCCTGCCGAAACCCCGTCGCCAGGGACGAGGGGTTTCGGCAGGCCATGATTTTTTCGGGGAGCATAACCCGGTTTCCGCTTTTAATACCAGTCGTGTTTTTCGCCGCGATCCAGGGCGTTGATGCACTCGTCCCCGTGTAAGCTGTAGGTTCCCAGGCCGTTGATGGGCATGGTATATCCGCTGTTGAGCGTCACGGTGCGGGTGCTGAAATTAAAGGAACCGGGATTCGGAAGCGCTTCATGGGTTTCAGTTGCGATCATCTGCGCCTGTTCCCTGCCGGTCACCTCTGCCTGCGCGCCTGACCACAGCAGAGAGAGCAGCGCCAGCACGCAGCATCCAAACGTACCTGCCCGCTTCATCGTCAATCCTCCTTAACGGTACGCCTTTTCAAAGATTCCGGCGCAATCTTCGTCGTTGAGTTCGCAGGGGTTCGCCAGGAACAAACCACCCATCGTCTCCCGTGCGTTCACGGCCAGCGTCCTGCATTCTTCTTTGCGCATGCCATAATCGCTCATTTTCAAATCGGCCACGCCGCAAGCCTCCTGCAGCTGGACCAGCGCCGTGAGAAAGTCCTCCGCGCTGCTGGCCTGCGCAGGGCTCTGCAATTTTCGAAGCAATTTCCTCAAAAAATAGGCCAGCGCAGCCCATACGCACAGCACGGCCGCATAGGAGGCGAAGGATACCGCCAGCGGTTCGCCGTATTCCAGGAAAGCGAATTCCCGAAGCATGAACAGTTCCATCCACAGACCCCGCGTGGCAAACTCCCACAGGCCGAAGGCAACCGTGGCCGCCAGCACCAGCCTCGCCAGCCAGATGCCGGCGCGGTTTCCCCGCTTCGCAACCTTTCCCAACACGATGTGCCAGTGCAGCCCAATATGCAGTCCGGTCAGCACAAACGCCCACATGGTGGCCGGCATATGAATGCGCCGGCCGACTGCCCGCATGCGCAGGCCCAGGAAGTCAAACGCATGGCGCAAAACCAGAAGTGCGCTGACGATCACCGCCACCATGGCCAGTGTCAGCAGCAGGTCCACCACTGTCAGCCATACGCGGGAGGCGGAGTACCTGCCCTTGAACAGCCCCCGGTGCCAACCGGGATTGAGCGCATGATGCAGAAGAAACAGCACGCACAGCGTCACGCCCGTCCATTCATGCATCCGGTTGTCCATCATGTGATAGCCCATCTGGCCCAGCAACAGGAACGTCATGGCGATATCCACGCCGGTTTTGATTCGCTGCTTCATATGCGCGCCACGCCTGTCAAAGGTTTTTGCCCAGTTGACGGGCCTGCTCCAGATAGATGCTGGCCCGCGTCATGGAAGGCATTCCGCAGCCCCTGCCCAGCACCATGCCTTGGTCCTGAAAGTTCAGATACCGCACCAGCGTATGGTAATGCGCCTCAAGGGCCTCAAATGTCCAGCTGTCTGCGTTCCATGCCACGCTGAGCAGCGCGGACTTCATGTGTTTGCGCTGGATGCGTCCATTGAGGGCGCAGAAGCGGTCAATCACCGTCTTGAGCTGCGCGGACATGCCGTAGTAATACAGCGGGGTGGCAAATACCAGCATGTCGGCCTTGAGAATTGCCGTGCCAATGCGTTCCATGTCGTCCTTTTGCACGCATGGGCCGTCATAGCCGCATGCGATGCAACCGCCGCCGGGCTGGAGGCGGGCATGCGCCACGTCGATCAGTTGAACTTCATACCCGCTTTCCTCCGCGCCACGTCGAAATGCGTCCGCCAGCAGATAGGTGGAGCCTCGCTCATTGGGGCTGCCCATCAGCACTGCAATATTCACACCAGCACCTCGTATTGCGCATCGCTTACCGGCTCCAGCCACTCATTGCGGCCGTTCACGCCGGGCACCTCCACCGCCAGATGGCTCATCCAGCTGTCCTGCGCCGCGCCGTGCCAGTGCTTGACCCCCGCGGGGATATTCACCACGTCGCCGGGCGTGAGCAGCTGCGCGGGCTTACCCCACTCCTGATACCAGCCGCGCCCGGCCACGCATACGAGAATCTGCCCACCGCCCTCATCGGCATGATGGATATGCCAGTTGTTGCGGCAGCCCGGTTCAAAGGTCACGTTGTAGATGCCTACCTGCGCGGTGGACAGCGGCGCAAGGTAGCTCTGCCCGGTGAAATACTGCGCGTAGCCGTCGTTGGGCGCGCCGATGGGGAACACCATCGAAGCCGCATGCGCCTGCATGGCGTCCTGCACTGGTGCAGCATCCTCCGCCCAGACCTCCTTAGCCATATTGAAGGCTGCCCAGGCCTTGGGCCAGCCCGCATAGAAGGCCGCATGGGTCAGAATTTCCGCGATTTCCTCCTTGGTGATGCCGTTTTGCCTGGCGGTGGTCAGGTGATAGCGGAAGGACGAATCCACCAGCCCCTGGGCCATCAGCGCCGTTACCGTGACCAGAGAGCGGTCGCGCAGCGAGAGCTTGTCCGTGCGGTTCCAGACCTGCCCGAAGAGCACGTCGTCATTCAGCTCGGCAAATTTCGGGGCGAAGGCGCCCAGGGCGTCGCGTCCCGCGGTTTGTTTGACAGACATGGCTTTGTCTCCTTTCATCTCATCCGTTCGCAATGCGTTTACTCCGCCGTATAGGGGGCGATGCCTTTTTCCGCAAGCCAGGCTTCCATTTCTTCCGCCGTGGTGGAAGCGGAGAAGCGTGCGCCCTCGATCCAGTTGACCGTCTCATCGGTCAGCGCAGCGAGAATCTCGCCGGTCCGGCCATAGCCGCTGCTGGCGGAGGTACAGAAGGTGAGCACGGTCTTGCCGCTCAGGTCGTGGGCCTCCACAAAGGTCTCAATCAGCCGCGGCGCCTGTCCCCACCAGATGGGAAACGCCAGCACTACCGTATCATACTGCGCCATGTTTTCAACCGTTGCGGCCAGAGCGGGGCGGCTGGTTTCATCGTTCATTTCCTGATTGGCGCGGCAGTCCGCGTCATTGTAGTTGAGGTCGGCATCGGTGTAGGGAATGGCAGGCTCAATGCGGAACAGGTCGGCATTGAGGTATGCGGCCGCGTATTCCGCCAGCGGCCAGGTATTGCCCGTCGCTGAGAAGCAGGCGACCAGCACATTGGAGTCCGTGGGCGTAAAAGCGGGCGTCTCTTCCTCGGCACGGGCGAAGGAAAGGCTCATCATCAGGGCAAGAGCAAGGATAAGCAGCTTTTTCATCGTGGTTTCCTCCTTTATTTTTGGCTGATTCATTTTTTGTTCAGTTCAATTGCATTCAACCAGTTGCGGATCGCGTCGAGGCTTGCGCCGCTGTCAAGCCGTCTGCCGGGCAGAAAGACGGCCTTTGTGGGGCAGGATTTTTTCAGAATTTCCCCCGTACGCCCCATGCCGCTGCCGCCGGAGGTAGCGAAGGGCACGACGCGCTTGCCGGAAAAATCGCAGGAGGCCAAAAACGTTTCGATGATGCGCGGGGCCTGATACCACCAGATGGGGAATCCCACAAAGACCGTATCGTATGCTGTCAGGTCCGGCGCGCCCCCGGCGATCGCCGGGCGGCAAGCCGGGTTCTTCATCTCCACAGAGGAACGGCTTTGATTGTCGTGCCAGTTGAGATCCGCGGCGGTATAGGGCTGCGCTGGCCGAATCTCATAGAGATCCGCTCCGGTTGCCTGTGCGATGGTTTTGGCCAGTCGGGCGGTTTCTCCGCTGGCGGAAAAGTAAGCCACAAGGGTTTTCATGGCAAATGCTCCTTTCTGCTTTAGACTTTGGGCGTGTTGGATGACCAGACTTGCGGCTTGTTCGCCGCTTCCCGCGTATTTTGCGCCATCACGCCTACCAGCGCATGAGGCGTATAGCAGGCCTCCAGATAAGCAACTTCCTCCTCCGTAAGCGCCTGTTCCGTAGCGCGGGACGCACCCTCCACGTGGCTGAGCTTGGTCGCTCCGGCCACGGGAATTGCCCCCTTATGGATCAGCCAGGCCAGCGCAATCTCCGTCATGCTGACGCCATGGAGCCGGGCCAGCTCCGCCACGCGCTCAATGATGCGGGTATCCTGCGCCGCGGTGGCATCATACTTGCCCTTGGCGTAGGCATCCTCCTCCAAACGCCTGGATGTCTCCCCCGGCAGCTTTGACAGCCGCCCGCCGGCCAGCGCGCTGTAGGGCGTAACGGCGATGCCCTCCTCCCGGCAGTAGGGAATCATCTCCCGTTCCTCTTCCCGGAAGATCAGGTTGTAATGTCCCTGCACGGAAATAAAGGGAGCAAAGCCTTCCCGGCGGGCCAGTTCATTGGCCTTGCACAGCTGCCAGGCAAAGCAGTTGGAGATGCCGATATAGCGTGCTTTACCCGCCTTGACGGCATTGTTCAGCCCCTCCATGATTTCGTAAAGCGGCGTTCGGTAGTCCCACATATGATAGATGTACAGGTCCACATGGTCCATGCCCAGGTTTTGCAGGCTTTTGTCCAGCATGCGCCGCACATGCTCCTGTCCGCTGATTCCCGCGTCGATCTCCTCATGGGTGCGCACGGGAAATTTGGTGGCCACCACCACGTCCTCCCGGCGGGCAAAGTCCCTGAGAGCGCGGCCCAGATACTGCTCGCTGGTGCCGTTTTGATACACGATGGCCGTATCAAAGAAGTTGATGCCCAGTTCCAGGGCCCGGCGGATGATGGCCCGTGAGGCTTCCTCATCCAGCGTCCAGCTGTGCTGCCCATGGGCGGCATCCCCAAACCCCATGCAGCCCAGGCATACACGGGATACATTCAGGCTGCTTTTTCCCAGTCTGGTATATTGCATTATAATGGCTCCTTTCTTGGAATATCGCTTGCTTATGTGCCGGAAGCGCGCATCCTGTAGCGCAGGTAATCCAGCCGCTGCAGCTGCTTTTCCTTCAGGTGGATTTCGTTCAGGGCCGCATCCCGACGCTTTTCCAGCATGCGGATGCGCTCTTGGGTGGTATCGGTGCCCGAAAGCAGCAAGCGCATGTAGCCCTCAACCTCTTGTGCGCTGAAGCCCATATCATGCAGCGCCATGATCGTGCTCAGACGCTCCAGATCCTGATCGTCATACTGCCATTGGCCCATCACCTGCTTTACGGTACTGCAAAGGCCCCAGCTTTCGTACTCATCCAGAATGTCCATGGGAATCAGGTAGTGTTGGCTTGCTTCTTCCTTGGTCATCTGTCTCATGGCTCCTCTCCTTGCGTCCCTTTGAAATCAGGCGTACGCTTTTGCAGCAACTTTGCCGCCTTGCGTATCGCACCTGTTCAGATGCCCGGAAGGTTTCGGCCTTCCAAGCCGCCTAAAAAAGGGATGTCCCTTTGAGGACATCCCCATTGTATCGCAGCTTTCGCTTCCATGTCTAATACCTATTCCATATGTTCCAAAATGCCTGACAGGCATTTCTTTGCGTGCGCAATCAGAGCGCTGACCGCAGGGAAGGCAACCTGATGCTTCTTCCAGACCAGCACAGATCCAAAGGCCAGGGGCGGATGCAGCGGCACAAAGCGCAGGCCTGGATACTGGCAGTCCAGACGGATGCACAGAGCGTCGCCAAAGCCGTTTCTGACCAGCATGGCCACGTTGTACAAAAGGTTGTAACGAACGGAAATGTCCAGCTTTTGAAATTCATCGCCAAACCAGTTGGCCAGCTCGTGCTGAACCATCTCCCTGCCGGAGATCATCAGCGGCCGTCCTACCAGATTCTCCGGCCGCACGAACGGCAACCGCCCCAGGGGGGAATCCTCCTGCGTCAGCACGCCCCATTCTTCCCGTACCGGCACGCGGATAAACTCGTATCGGGATATATCCACCGGTTCGGGAAACAATCCGATATCCAGCGTGCCGTTTTCGATGCGCTCCTTGATGTGATCGGCATTTCCGCTGTAAAAGCGGTAGCGCACCCTGGGATAGCGCTGGCGAAAGGAAGAAAGGACCTCCGCCAGCGCCGACACGCTGCGCGTTTCACCGCTGCCGATGGAAATTTCACCCGTGAGCTCCTCGTCTTTGTGAGCAAAATCCTTCTCGGTGCGTTCCGTGAGCTCCACGATTTCCTGCGCCCTGCGCCGGAGAAGCAGGCCATCCTGCGTTAAGACGATGCGGTGGTTGCTTCGTTCAAACAGCTTTGTGCCCAGCTCCTCCTCCAGTTCCCTGATCTGGCGGGACAGGGTGGGCTGCGTTACATGCAGAAGCTGGGCTGCACGGGTGATATTCTCCTCTCTGGCAATCATCAAAAAGTACTTTAATACGCGCAGCTCCATGGTCTCCCTCCTTTTGGGGCGGATCAGGCATAAGTAGTAAAGAAAACAGCCTGCCGGGATTTTGCAGCAGCGATCCTGTCAGACGATTTCAGCATGGCCTCAAGCTGTGGTTAAAAAGTCTTTGAGAAACGCGATAAATGTTGTGGCGGCCAGCGAAAAGGGCTGTTGACGCCGCCAGGCCAGGACGCTGGTCGTCCATAATGCCGGAGACAGCGGACGAAATGCCATTTTTGTTTCATCCAACAGAGGCAGCGACCCGTGAATCACAATGGCATACCCCAGCCCCTGCCTGACCATCAGGGAGGAGTTGGTGCTCAGATTGCTGGTGAAACAGATGTTCAGCCTTGAATAGGCGCTGCCAAACCAGTTGGCCAACTCGCTTTGTACGCTGAGGCGCCTGGGCAGAATCAGCGGCAGCGCCGACAACTCTTCAGCCGTCAGGCATTTGCGGCCTGCCAGTGCATCGTCGGGACGCATGAGCACACCCCATTCTTCCCGTTCGGGAAGGCGAATGTGATCATATTTATCCATATCGACGGGTTCCAGCAGCAGTCCCACATCGATGAGGCCCTTGTCCATCTGCTCTTTCACAACGTCGGCATTGGCCGCCAGCAAATCGAACGCAACCAGTGGATATTGCGCATGAAAAGCCTCACAGCACCGGGCCAGTACCGAGCCGGCCGCGAGCTCGCCACTTCCGATGCTGATGCGGCCCCCAGCGTTTCGTTTTGACTTACAAATTCCTGCTCGGTTTTATCGGCCAGGGCCACCAGTTCTTCCGCGCGGCGGCGCAGCAGCGCGCCTTCGTTGGTCAAGGCAATTCTTCTTGCTCCCCGCTCCATGAGTTTTACGCCCGGTTCCTCCTCCAGCATGGAAAGCTGGCGGGACAAGGTTGGCTGCGTAATATGCAGCACTTCCGCCGCACGGGTAATGTTCTCCTCCCGAACGACGGTCAGAAAATAACGAAGAACACGGAGCTCCATCCGCTTACTCCCCGTCCTTGTCATCCTATCTGCGATGATAGCAGGAGCCTGTTCGTTCGTCAATACTCGCAGGAAAAGCGCAGCTTTTGGCGGGGGATGGCGAGGCGTATGCTGCACGCCGATAAACCGGCGCGCAGACCGGGTAACGACCGCAGGCTTATTGCGGCCCTATGGCAAAGCCATGATTCCGGCAGGCTGCTATAGAGCTCACGACCGCCGTCATTTCGGACGGTCGGGGCGGCATCGCCTTAAACTGCTCCGCCTCCGGGGTATCATACAGCACTGCGTCAATCGAAACTTTGCAAGAAAGTTGCCTCATCATCCCTGGTATTTCACAAACCATAAGAAGGCAGCATCAGAAATTTGTTGCCAAATTTCCAAACAGGTAAAGCAGAGGAGGAAGCAAGGGTCCCTCCCGGAAGCGGGCTGTGCAAACCTGCGGATAAACATGCAAACAGGGCCGGACGCGAGAAAGTCAGCGTCCGGCCCCAAGAGGTCCGTTAATACATGGTTTTCATGCTGCCGCGGATTTCGCCAAAAACATCGATAAAATCTTCACGGAAGCCGGCGGGGAAGAGGATTTCCAGACCGTAGAGCGTGCGATCGATACATACGTACTGGATACGGCCTCCAATTTCCACCTCATCGGTACGGGTGGCGGTGTAGTTGGCATAGACGCCAAGGCTGCCCATCATGTAACGGGTGGCGGTATAGCTGGGCTTGAAGGAGGAGATATCGCTGGCACCGCCGATGATATCCAGCCGCTCCTTGACCAACGACTCCAGATCGCTCTGATTGTAGTTGGAGGTCACGGTCTGGGCGGTGATGGTGATTACGCACTGCTGTCCATCCTTGATCTGGGATTCCGGCTCGCGCAGGATGAAGGTCTGCGCCTGGCTTTCATCCACAAGCCAGCCTGCGGGAGCCTTGAAGCTCACGCCCACGGAAGCTGCGCTGTAGTCGCCGTAGGTAAAGCTGAGCGAGGGACGCGGGGTGGGGGTGGGCATATCAATGGGGTCCAGCGGGATGGGGGTGCTGCCCGCATAGGGGTAGACCGTGCCCGTCGGCTCCGGAATATAAAGATCACTGCCGTCATCCAACTCCGGGTCAATGTAGTTTTCCTCGTTCAGGGCGTCCTGCTCGGTAAAGCTGTTCTCCAGCGCCACATCATAAGGGTTCGTATCAAAGATGCTCTGAGGGGCAGAGGCATCCGCCGTTCCGGCTCCGCTGGCGGCATCCGCCGTAGACGGATCGGTTTCGGTCTCCGGCACGATGGGCTCCGGGGTCGGGGTGGCAGGACCCAGGGCCTGCGTCACTTCCGGGAACTGCTCGGTGGCGGATGGCTGGCCGGAGCAGCCGCTCAGGGTCAGCGCGGCCAGCAACAGGCAGAGCAGGGGCTTCCATAGGCGTTTCATGACTGTTCCCTCCAAATTGACGGCTGCGGCCGTCCATGTCCAAAAAAGAGACGATCAACACTGGGGGAGAATTTCATTTGTCATGGTATTGTAACATTTTTACGGGCGGTCCGTCAACCTTTGTCCTCGCCGGGGGTCAGGGCGTCATAGTCAGCGTGGTAGAGACGGCGGTCCAGCGACCAGATTTTATCCGAGAATACGCCGGGCTTAACCTTGGCAATGGCGGAGGACATCTCGTTCATGCGGGCGTCAAGCAGGTCCACCCAGTGCAGCACCTCGGCTTCGGGGAACATGGGCTTGCGTGGGCTGCCATACTCGGCCTCGCCATGATGGCTGAGCAGCATGTGCTCAAGCAGCAGCACCGGTTCGCCGCTGATGCCCAGGTCGTTTGCAGCTTCCTGAATGCGCGTGACCCCCAGCACCAGGTGTCCCAGCAGCAGGCCTTCGCGGCTGTAATCGCGCACCACGCCGAGGTTGTCAGAGATCATTTCCTCGGTCTTGCACAGGTCGTGCAGGATCACGCCTGCATAGAGCAAATCGGCATTGAGCCAGGGGTATACGCCCACCACCGCACGCGCCGTGCGCAGCATGCCCGTGGTGTGGTGCAGAAGGCCCCCGCGCTCGGCATGATGAATGCGCTGGGCGGCGGGGTAGTAACGCAGCTTTTCATCAAAGCGGCGCAGAAGTTCGCGGGTCAGGTCCCGCAGGGGCTGGCTCTGGAAGGCGTCCACCGCGTCATATAGCTCTTTCAGCATGGCTTCGGGAGACTCCGGTGCGCAGGGGGTAAGGGCGTTGAGATCCACCTCGTCGGCGGGGGTCATGGCACGGATGCGCTCCACGCGCAGCTGCAGGCGGCCGTTGTATTCCAGCGTGCCGCCACGTACCTTGACCACGCTGCCCGGAGCAGGCGCAGGCACGTTTCCATCCCACACCTTGGCGTTGACTTCGCCGGTGCGGTCGGCCAGGTTCAGATCCAGGTACTTGGCGCCGTTGCCGCCCGTGCGCTGGTCGGACGAGCGTACCAGCAGAAAACCCTCGAACCGCTGGCCCTTGAGAAGGTCGCAAACATTTGGCTGGGGCATGAAAACGCTCCTTTATGCATCAGTATCCACATACATGGCCACGCGCGTGCCCGGCAGGTTGGTGTAGCGGGCAAATTCCGCCTGCCACTCCACGTTGACCACGCCGACAGGGCCGTTGCGCTGCTTGGCGATGATGATTTCACCCGCGTTGTCGTCGGGCTTGGGGCCGTCCTCCGCGCCGGCGGAGGCATAGTATCCCTCGCGGTGCAGAAAGAGCACCACGTCGGCGTCCTGCTCGATGCTGCCGGAATCACGCAGATCGCTGAGCATGGGACGCTTGTCGGTACGCGCGGCGGGCGCGCGGCTGAGCTGCGCGCAGGCCAGCACGGGAATTTTCAGTTCCAGGGCGATGGCCTTGAGCTGGCGGCTGATCTCGCTGACCTCCAGCTGGCGGTTCTCCACCCGTTTATCCGTTCCCATCAGACCCAGATAGTCGATTACGATCAAATCCAGGCCCTGCTCCATCATCAGCCGGCGGCACCGGCTGCGCAGCTGTGAGGGAGTCAGGCCGGGCGTATCGTCGATGTAGACGCGGCAGGAGGATAGATCATTGATGGTATCGCCGATTTTGACCCATTCGTCGTCGGAAAGCATGCCGCTGCGCACGCGCTGCATGTTGATGCCGGCGGCGGAGCACAAGAGGCGCAGGCCGATTTGCTCGCTGGGCATCTCCATGCTGAACACGGCCACGCAGCGCTTGGCCTTGGTGGCGGCAAACTGCGTAACGCCCAGCGCCATGGAGGTCTTGCCCATGGCGGGACGCGCGCCCACCAGCACCAGTTCGCCCCCGTGCAGGCCGGTGAGCATGCGGTCCAGGTCGTACAGGCCTGTGGGCACGCCGGACAGACGGCCCTTGAGGCGGCTGAGCTCCTCGATCTGATCAAAGGTGGACATGAGTACCTTGTTGAGCGGCACCAGCGTTTCGGCCCCGGCACGCCGCATCACAATATCAAAGATGAGGCGCTCGGCATTGTGCAGCACGTCGGCGAGCGAATCGGACTGGGCGTAACACTGCCGCTGAATGGTCTGGGCGGCGGAGATGAGCCGACGCAGGGTGGATTTTTCCTGTACAATCTGGATGTACGTGCGGGTGTTGGCAGTGGTGGGCACGAATCGCACAGCCTGCAAAAGATAGGGTGCGCCGCCTACGCCGTCCAGCGTGCCGCGCCGGGCAAGCTCGTTGCCCACGGTCATGAGGTCGACGGGATTGCCGGCGATGTGCAGGGCGCGCATGGCTTCGAAAATTTCCTTGTGCTCGGCGGAGTAGAAATCCTCCGGCACGAGGGTCTCAAAGGCGAGGGTGGCAGCGCCGGAATCCTGGAGCATCGCGCCCAGCACCGAGCGTTCGGCATCGATGCTGCTGGGGGGCAATGCGGATGCGATTTGTTCGGACACGCCGGTTTCCATGCGGTTCCCTCCCTTCGGATGAATGACGGAGACACAATAGCGGCACAGAACCGCCAAAAACGCGGAAAAGCAGCCCCAGGCAAGCCGGCCGCCGCGACAGAAGCACCGAGACGGAGAAGCAAAGATACCCGTCCGGACATGGGGCGGCATCCTGCCGGGGCCGCGGGGACGGCGAAGCGGCGCGCGTCAACTCCGGCGGAGTGAAACGGCATCATGCCGCGCGGAGTGAAGCGGCATCCTGCCGGGGCCGCGGGGACGGCGAAGCGGCGCGCGTCAACTCCGGCG
>OJRC01000174.1_pt1 | contig 54453 bp, 46 predicted proteins | sample 1599081 | NCBI WGS metagenome assembly OJRC01 (sample SAMN03922519, study PRJEB24848) | human gut metagenome | isolation source: stool sample | host: Homo sapiens | place: Germany | collected 2010-02 | reverse complement strand
ATCTACACAGAGTAGATCGTCGGCAGCGTCAGATGTGTATAAGAGACAGCCATTCCCCCCTTGCCAATCCCCGCCGGATGCGGTATGATAGTGCTTCCCCCGAACGCATTGAAACAGGAAAGGACGGTAACACACCCATGGCCGACGAACGCAAGACCCTTCAGGAAATGACCTCCGACCAGCCCGAGCGCGAGAAGCGCGACCGCAAGAACTGGGTGGCCTTTGTCGAAAGCGACGTGGTCAACTTCCTCCAGCTCAACGACATCGAGAAGATGACCATCGACGACGGCGAGGGCAACAAGGCCAGGCTCACGCGCCGCAAGGACGGCAGCGTCTACGTGGAGTGCACCAGCTCCAACGTGCTGTAAGGAGCGCCCATGAATCATTTTTTTGCCTATCTGGACCGTCTCAAGCTGATCCGCCGCTGGGGGCTGATGCGCAACACCGTCCCCGAGAACGACATGGAGCACAGCATGCAGACGGCGCTGATTGCGCACGGGCTGGCGGTGCTGGGCAAGACGCGGCACCAGCGGGACATCGACCCGGCGCACGTGGCGGTGCTGGCGCTGTACCATGACGTCGGCGAGGTCATCACCGGCGACCTGCCCACGCCCGTCAAGTACAGCACGCCGGGCATTCAGGACGCGTACGCGGCGGTGGAGGCGGATGCGCGCTCTCAGCTGATGGACATGCTTCCCGAGGACATGCGTCCGGCCTTCCGGCCCTTTGTCGATCCCGACCAGACCACCTACGAATGGCGGCTGGTCAAGGCGGCGGACCGCATCAGCGCCTACCTCAAGTGCATTGAGGAAGAGAAGATGGGCAACCGGGACTTTGCTCACGCCAAGCTGACGATTTACGACAGCATCAGTCACAACCCCCTCCCGGAGGTCCACGAATTCATGCGCGAGTTTGTCCCCTCCTTCTCCCTGACCCCCGACGAGCTTTCCAGGTCCAGGGACTGACCAGGGGGTGACCAAGGGGTGACCCCCTGGACCCCCGCTCCGCCGGGACGTTCAAGAAAAACATACGCCGTCCCCGCGTCCCGGCAATCGTCAGCCGTGCTTGCCGGGGGCCGTGACGGCCTCCCACGGCCCCGCTCCGCCGGGCGTCCGCCAAAAACAATCGCCGTCCCCGCGTCCCCGCAATCGTCAACCGTGCTTGCCGGGGGGCTGTAACGGCTCCCGCGCCCCGTTCCGCCGGGCACACGGCAAAAAAAAACGCCGTCCTCGCGTCCCGGCGCTCGTCAACCGTGCTTACCGGGAGGCCGTGACGGCTCCCGCGCCCCGTTCCGCCGGGACGTTCAAGAAAAACAATCGCCGTCCCCGCGTCCCGGCGTATGTCAGCCGTCTCTGCGGGGACGCAATCGTCCCTTCCGTGGTCGTTTATCCCGCGGATATCCGTGTTTTCCCATTATTCAACCGCTTTTCCCGGACAAATTCCACAGCCGTGGACGTTGGTCCCAGGCGCCGCGTTTTTTTAATGCCCAAAAAGCCCCTGTTGCCTTGCAGGGGCTTTTTGTTGCCTGTTTCACTTTTGAAATTCTGTTTTTCTTTTGTTTTCGGCTCTGTGAATGCGCAAAAACTATGCCTCTTCGTCCAACAGCCCCAGAATTACATCCGCGCTTACACGATAGAACCCGCACAGCGTGATGAGATGGCGCAGCGGCAGCTCATTGATTCCATTTTCATACCGGGAATACACCTGCTGCGTGGTGCCAAGCACCAGCGCCACATCGGATTGCTTCAAATCCTGTCCTTCACGCAATTCACGTAATTTTTCATAATACGGCTTCATTGGCATGCACCTCTTGTGGGAAAAGATCAACGCGCATTCTTTATGTAAATATTATACGTGAAAACTTTTCCCAGTGCAAGCCAATCTACTATTTTTTTGCAGTTCTTGTCATTTACTCCCGTTCCAGAATCATCACCCGCACGCCGGGCAGCAGCTGGCTCAGCGTTTCGGCGATGCCGCAGGCCTGCCCGCCGCCGCCCATGATGACATGCCGCGCGCCGCAATCCGCCGCATAGTTGGCGATGGCCGTCACCGGCACATTGGAGGTCAGCACGCACATTTCCGCGCCCGCCTCACCCGACAGCGCATACAGGTAGTCCAGCGCCTGTGCGTTGATGGCGGGCTCTCCGACAGGCGCCGCGTCGGGGTTGACCACATGCAGCACCTTGACCGGCCTCCCCTCGCGCAGGGCCAGATCGACCCCCTCGCGGATCAGCCGCGCGCACGCATGCTGCATCGTCACCAGCACCAGAACCGGCTCCTTTTCCAAATCCACCCGTCTCCCATTCTTCCGTATCCCTCGCGCGCCGCGCGCGCACCGGCACGCCCCGCGCGCGCATCCACACGCGCCCACAGCGCACCCTCGCACGCCGCACAATCTCTCACGGCAACCTCACGGACCCTCGTACGCCACACAATCTCACGGCACCCTCGCGCACTTCACGCGCACTTCGCGCGCACTTCGCGCACACCCTCGCGCGCCGGCACGCCCCGCACACGCATCCACACGCGCCCACAGCGCACCCTCGCGCGCCGCGCAATCTCACGGCAACCTCGCGCGCACTTCGCGCACACCCACGCGCACCGGCACGCCCACAGCGCGCCCTCGCGCGCCGCACAATCTCACGGCGCCCTCGTGCGCCGCACAATCTCACGGCAACCTCGCGGCGCCCTCGCGCACGCCCTCGCGCACCGGCACGCCCACAGCGCGCCCTCGCGCGCCGCACAATCTCACGGCAATCTCGCGGCAACCTCACGGCGCCCTCGCGCCACGCCTCGCGCGCCCGCCTCACGCCCGCCAGATCCCGCTCACCATCTTGTCGTTGCTCTCCACCCTCACGCGGGTCCCGATGGGCAGCTGCGGCGCGGGCTTCTCGTCGTCGTAGTAAAACAGGCGGTCGTCCTCCTCCTCGCCGGAGCCGAGGTTGACCATCATCGCGTGGCACCACAGCCCGTCGCGCTCGCACAGCTCCGGGGAGAAGCGGGTCAGCACGCCCACGGTTTCGCGCTTGCGTCCATAAAGCATGCGTTCGACGTGGCGCAGGTAGTCCAGCGCGGGCTTGGCCCACACGCCGAACAGGAACAGGAACGCCCCGCCGCCCAGCACCGTGAGCGCGGCCGTGACCATCCACAGCGTATCGCTGCGCCGCATCCGGCCCGCCACGAACAGCGCGGTCCCCGCCGCCAGTCCGACGATCGCCGGCAGCAGCGCCAGCCCCAGCCGCTTTTTCCACAGCCGGCGCGCCTGGTCCTCGTCCTCACGCGTGTACATGGTTTCGCCTCACTTTTCGTCCCGGGTGTGGATGTGCTGCATCAGCTTGATCGTCACGAAAAACAGCGTCAGCACCACAAACACGCCCGCCAGCCCGCACACCGTGGTGATCAGGCCCTTTGTCATCAGGCTCATGCCTGCAAGACTCGCATTCGTCATCGTCATGCCCTCCTTCTTACCAGCTGCCGCCCAGCAGCATGCTCACCAGCGAGATCACCATACCGCCCGCCACGATGGAGCCCAGCTGGCCGGACACGTTGGCGCTGATGGACTGCATCAGGATAAAGTTGTAGGGGTCCTCCTCCTTGGCCATCTTCTGGATGACCCTGGCGCTCATGGGAAACGCGCTGATGCCCGCCGCGCCGACCATGGGGTTGATCTTCTTTTTGCGGAATACGTTGAGCAGCTTGGCAAACAGCACGCCGCCCGCCGTGTCGAACACGAAGGCGAACAGGCCCAGCGCCAGAATCAGCAGCGTGTCCACGCGCAGGAACTTGTCGGCCACCATCGTGCCGCCGATGGTGATGCCCAGCAGGATCGTGACCAGGTTGGCCAGCTCGTTCTGGGCGGTCTTGCTCAGGCGGTCCAGCACGCCGCACTCGCGGATGAGGTTGCCGAACATGAGGCTGCCCACCAGCGGCGCGCTCATCGGCACGATGATGCCCGCCACCGCCGTCACGATGATGGGGAAGAGGATCAGGGCCAGCTTGCTGGCGCGCTCCTCGTTGTAATCCATGCGGATCATGCGTTCCTTTTTGGTGGTCAGCGCGCGGATGACGGGCGGCTGGATCACCGGCACCAGCGACATGTAGCTGTAGGCGGCCACGCTGATGGGGGCCATGTAGTCCTTGAGGTTGAAGTGATTGGCCACGTAGAGGGTGGTGGGTCCGTCGGCGGCGCCGATGATGCCGATGGCGCTGGCCAGCCGCAGGATCAGGTTGTCATTGCCGGCGGTTTCGGGCAGCACCACGGGAATCAGCGCCAGCGACACCAGGAACGTGGCGAAGATGCCGAACTGCGCCGCCGCCCCGAAGAAGATCATCGAGGGGTCCTTGAGCAGGGGCGAAAAGTCGATCATCGCGCCCACGGCGATGAAGATCAGGATCGGGAACAGCTCGTTGGCGATGCCCGCGTTAAACAGCACGCTCAGAAACCCGTTTTCGCCCAGCACGCTTGCGGCGGCCTGCCCGCTCACCGCGTCGATCACGGGCGGCAGGTTGGCCAGAATCGCGCCAAAGCCGATGGGCAACAGCAGCGTCGGCTCGTAGTCCTTTTTGATCGCCAGATAGATCAGCACCCCGGCGATGACGAACATCACCAGCGTTTTCAGTCCTTCCACGGAAAACAGATACGTCACACCCGAAAACAGCTCACCCAGAATCAGCCCGATGTCCAAGGCGGTTCCTCCCTTTTTTCTCTTTTCCTTCGTGCTTCGCCTGCCGGCGAATCAGCCTTCATTATACCATCGCGCGCCCCCAAAGTCAAAGCGCCGCCGCCCCAAAACCGCTTTCTTGGCGCTCTCTTGACGGTCTTTTGCCATTCTCTTTTTGCCACGTCGCGACACTTATGTTACAATAATGAAGAAATTTACCAGTTTCTTTCGTTTCCATGTTTTTTTGGGGGTGTTACCATGTCCTTTATGCGCAGACTCCTTCCTCTGCTGCTCGCGGCCTGCATGCTGATGGCCATGCTGCCGACCGCTGCCCTTGCCGCCGATACCGGCAAGGCGATTCAGCTCGTCTCCGGCGCCGCCGCAAACATCGGCGGCGGTCAGGCGGACAACGTCTTTTTCGGAAGCTATTATCAGAGCAGCAGCGCCACGAAGGACCCTGTCAAGTGGCGGGTACTGGCCAACGAAGGCGGCCAGCTGTTCCTGCTTTCCGACCAGAACCTTGAAGTGTTCCAGTATCACACGGCAGAGGAGAACGTAACCTGGGAAACCAGCACGATGCGCTCCTGGCTCAACGGCTACGACGCGTCCGCAAATACGGGCGGGAGCAACGGCATCGATTACACCGGGGACAATTTCCTGGATACCGCCTTTTCCGCCGATGAGCAGGCCGCGATCGCGGTGACGCGTGTTGTCAACGAACCCAACACGGACTATGACACAGACGGCGGCAATGACACCACCGACCGTATCTTTCTTCTGTCGATTCGCGAGGCATACTATAGCCCTACGTATTTCCCAAGGGGCACCAGCGCGGTTTCCACCAACACGGCCTATGTGGCAGCTGGCGGAAAATTGGGCAAAGGGATGAATCCTGCCGGCGAAGCCGACTGGTGGTGGCTGCGCTCCCCCGGCTTCTACAATACGGATGCGGCGTTTATTGAATGGGAGGACGGTACCCCCAATACCGACGGCCAGCGGGTGAACTACGATCGCATGGCCGTCCGCCCCGCCTTCAACCTGAAGCTGTCCTCCGTCCTCTTCACCTCCGCCGCTGACGGCGGCAAACCCGCCAGCGGCCTTGCGGAGGTGGCCGCCTACAGCGGAAAGGACTGGAAGCTGACGCTGCTGGACAGCAGCCGCGCCTTTGCCGTTTCCGATGCGTTCCTGATCGGCAGCACCGTCTCCTTCTCCTACTCCGGCGCGCAGACCGGAACCAGTGAGTACCTTTCCGCCGTCATCGTCACCGGGGATGACACCATTGCCTACTACGGACGCATTTTGCAGCCGTCCAGCGCCAGCGGCAAGGCGAGCCTTTCGCTCCCCTCCGGCGTCACCCTGAGCGACACCACAAAGCTCTACGTGTTCAATGAGCAGTGCAACGGCGACAAGCGGACCGACTACGCCAGCGCGCTGTGTCAGGTCACTCCCGAAACGCTTCAAGCGCCCTCCGTCATCATCACCGCCCTGCCGGGCGGCAAGGTGGGCGAAGCCTACAGCCGGACCCTCGCGGCAAGGGGCAGCGTGCCCATCACATGGAGCCTCGAAAGCGGCAGCCTGCCTGCGGGCCTGACCCTCTCCGGCAATACCATTTCGGGCACGCCGACCGCCGCGGGCACCTTCACCTTTACCGTCAAGGCATCCAACGCCGCGGGCAGCGATTCGCGGGAGCTGAGCATCGTCATTGCCTCAGTGCCCGTGGACCCCGATCCCGACAAGCAGCCGCCCGTCATCATCGCCCCCACCACAGATGAGAAAATCACCGCGGAAGCGGGCGGCACTGTCACGCTCGGCGTGTCGGCACGCAACGCGCGCTTCTACCAGTGGTATGTCAACGATGGCAGCGGCTTCAAGGCCATCCCCGGCGCGACGGACGCAGACTGTACCCTCTCGGATCTCACCGCGCAGCACGACGGATACCGTTATTATTGCGTTGTGACAAACGCCTACGGCACGGTCACCAGCCCTGTCTTTACGCTGGATATCCCCTCCACCCCCGTGCCCGCAACCCCGCCCAAGACCGGCGACAGCACGCCCCTCGCGCTCTACGCGCTGCTGGCGCTGCTCGCCCTGGCCTCCCTCGCGGCCCTGACCACCGCGCGCCGCCGCAACGCTCACCGCTGATCCCTGTCGCCATTTTCGGCGGGCACGAACGTGCGCGCCGGAATCAAAGAAGCCACATTGCGGCGACGCAATGTGGTTCAGACCGCCGACAAAGGGGCTGCTTCCTTCCGGAAACAGCCCCTTTGTCATCGGTATTCGCCGGACGTATGCCATACGTCCGGCCCCTTTGTTCTTTTACATCTTCTGCCTCATTCCCCGCGCAGGCGCCTGACAACCTGCAAAAGCGTGGTCCGGTCGCCCACGTTGCCGGGGAAGATGACGTAGGGCATGTAGGGGAACTTGCTTTCCCCGTCTGTGCGCCAGACGGGCACGCCGGGGGCGATCTGACCCATCACCAGCGCCCGCCGCACGCGCAGGGCGCGCACGCCGATATCGCTGGAGGTGATTCCGCCCTTGGCCACGATAAAGGCGGGCTGAATCCCCAAATCCGCCACCACGGAGGTGACCGCGTTGGAGATGTCCACCGACAGCTTGAGCTGCCGTTCCTTGTCCAGGCCGGCCACGTCCATCCGCTTGCGCGAGGTATACACCAGCGTGTCCCGGCCGGCGCGCAGGCTCGCCTCCGCCAGCGCCCGCACGCGGGCAGCCTCCGCCTGCAGGCCGCCATCCTCCAGCGCACGGCTCACATGGAATTCGATCTGTTCCAGATCCGCAAGGCCCGCCGTCAGCTCCGCCAGCTGGTCCGTGGTTTTCTGCACATGCGAACCCGCCACGATCAGCCCGCCGTTTTTGCTGTGAACGTTCACAAGCTCTTCGCGCGTAAGCAGGGGCCTGTCCGCCACCCCGCCCAGCAGCTTGGGCACGGCGGCGGCCGTGCGGAACATAAATCGCTTGCCCGCCGCACATGCCTTCAAATAGCCTGCCAGAAAGACCTTCACATCCTCGTAGGCGGCCGCGTTGACCACCACTTTTCGAAAGCCCTTTACGCCGTCGAGCAGCTGCGCTACGCCGTCCACATCCAGCCGGCGCAGCATTTCCAGCGGAATGCAGGTGGTTTCGGAGGCGGGGTAGGCCCCACCTGTCTTTTCCTCGCACCACTCATCCAGCCGCGAATGCGTGTAGCCAAACGACCTGTCCCGGGCAAACTCCGTCTGTCCGGCGGGAACCAGCCGATCGCCCTCCTTGACATAGTGGACGTTCCCCAGCGTGTAACGGCCTCCCTCACAGAAGAAGGGACAGAGGATCTCGCCGTCGTAGGGCTGCCCGCCGGCACGCTCGATCTCCCGGCGCAGCGTTTCCGTTTCCAAGGGGAAGTGCCCGCGCAGCGTGGAGTCGCTCCGGCTGATAATCACAAAGGGCTTTCCCGTGGCCCGGGACGCCTTCATGACGCCGCGGGCGATCTGCTCATGCACCTCGCGGGTCTCCTTCTGCGTCATGCTGCGGGAATTGGTGAGCAGGAAAAACATGCGGTTTTCCTCCTCAAATCCTTCCAGAATGCTCTGGTCCGTCCAATCCGTATAAACGTGGATACCATGCACGGTCTGGACCCCCGTGGGGTCGTCGTCGATAACGACGATTTTATCCCTCTGCCCTGCCAGCGCCTGTTTCAGCAGAGCGTCGGCCTTTTCGGGCTGCGGTGGCGCATACGTGTCCAGTACCGATAGCGGAAGCGATTGTTCATTCATGGCGGCATTTCTCCTTTCCATTGTATCCGGACAGGGGCGCGGCTGTCGCGGCCCGTTTCACTGCGGCCGCACCTCCACGCCGGCCAGGCGTTCGTAGAACTTCACGATGCCCGAATGGTCGTTGTCCAGGCACCCCATGTTTTTGAGGGAGGTCATAATCTCGTACAGGCCTGCGGACAGCGGCAGCGGCACGTCCGCCTGATGGGCCGTGGCCAGCACGTTCTTGATATCCTTCATATTAATGGACAGCTTGCCGCCCGGCTGAAAATTGCGTGCCAGCATCATGGGGGCCTTGGCGTCCAATACGGCGCTGCCCGCCAGCCCGCTGCGGATGGCTTGATACACCTTCTCCGGGTCCGCCCCCGCCTTGGTGGCCAGCACCAGCGCCTCGGACACGGCAGCGATCGTCAGGTTGACGATGATCTGGTTGGCCAGCTTGGTCACACAGCCCGCGCCGCCTTCGCCCACCAGAGTCAGGCTCGTGCCCATGTACGCCAACAGGGACCTGGCCGCGTCAAACGCCGCCTGCGTCCCTCCAATCATAAAGGCCAGCGTTCCGTCGATGGCCTTGGGCTCTCCACCGCTGACGGGCGCGTCCAGGAAGTGGATCCCTCTCTCCTGCGCAAAGCGGTGGCAGGCCTTCGCCTCCTCCGGCGTCACGGAGCTCATGTCCACCGCCAGCGTGCCGGGAGCCATATGGGCCAGCATGCCGTTCTCCCCCAGCAGTACCTGATGCACGATGCTCCCATTGGGCAGGATGGTGAATACCGCCTCGCAGCTCTTCGCGATCTCCGCCTGGGAAGCCGCCCTGGCCCCCTTATCGCACAACGCCTTCACAGCCGCTTCGTTCAGGTCGTTCACATAGAGCTCGCATCCCGACCGGAGCAGGTTGAGCGCCATGGGCCTGCCCATGATTCCCAGTCCCACAAACCCGATTTTCATATCCGCATTCCTCCTTGCGCTTTGTTTGTTCACGCATCAATTTCGTTTTCTAATAAATATTCGGTTTGAAGCGAGCTGCCGGCGCCGCATCCTTTCACCGCCGACAGGGGATGGTTTTGCCCGGCCGATCCGGCATCGGATGGAGCCGCGCCCATTCTTTCCCATGTGCGTAGTATAAATCAATCGTATGCGTTTGTAAATGGCACAGGCGTTTTTCCCAATGGCCGGAATCTGCTTCCACCTTTTGGCGGAAGCGGTCCGTGTGCCTGGTATTCTGTCATCTTTCAGGGGTAAGAGCCGGTCCGTCACGCGAAAGCAGCCGGGGGCCTTTCCCATGCGCGGCCGGGATCTTTGCGTAAAACGCCTTTGCGGAGCCGTCCCCCAGGAGCTGATGCAGCTCCGTCAGCGCGGAACAGACCTGCCCGAGCTGCGCTGACGGCCCCATAAAAGCGCGAATGGTTTCTGAGCAAACGACCGGTGGATTTTCCGGAAAACAGGCGCTGATCCCCGACGGGGATGCCCGCCACGCCCGAGACCCCTTTTGCTTTCTGTGGCCTTCAGCCATCCGGACACCGCCAGGCCGGGCCAAAAGAAAATCACCTCTGCGAAGCTGTTCGCAGAGGTGATTTCATGGAGCTGATAGCCAGATTCGAACTGGCGACCTCATCCTTACCAATGCTATGGTAGGATTGCTATACAGCCCTCTATGCGCATAGAAGCAGGTTAATTCACCATGTTCCCCAGAAAAAATGAATTTATCTGCACTGTGGGTCAACGTTAGCCCGCTTATGTCATATATGCCTGATTAGCAGAGGTGTAGCAGAGAACGCTGCACAAGCGCGTAACGATTAGCACAGGATGTACTTTGAGGCAAATGAATAGAGTTTCCGAAGGCGTTCAGAAATGAGCGCCTTTTTTCTATACTCTTGTAATTGCCTTGATAGAAGATATGATCTGCTAGCAGCACGGAAGATCATAGGATCAATAACGCAGTGCTCATGGAGGTTACCACGAATGTAGCGCCGATGGCTCAGTGCTTTCGACATTTTCTCATAATGACCATTTCATGAAACGGAGGATTCACCGTGGCTGTTTTTCGCGTAGAGAAGAATCGGAATTACACGGTCATGAGCAATGTTCATCTCAAGGACAGTGGAATATCCCTCAAGGCCAAGGGTTTGCTGTCTGTTATTCTGTCCCTGCCGGAGGATTGGAATTACACGACGCGCGGACTGGCTGCCATCTGCAAGGAAGGTGTGGACAGCATCGGCGCAGCCCTGCGCGAGCTGGAAAGCGCCGGGTATCTCATCCGCCATCGCCTGCGCGACAAGGGCGGACGCATCTCGGATACGGAGTATATCGTCTATGAGAGCCCGCACAAGACGCCGGAAGCGGATTCATCATATACGGCTTCACCATGTACGGAAAACCCGTATATGGTTTCCCCGGATACGGCAACACCGCGAACGGATGCGCCGGATACGGAAAACCCTGCGCAATTAAATACTCAGGTATCCAATACGTATGAATCAAATACCCAAAAATCAAATCCTAATCCAATCATGATCCAAAGACAAAGGGCACAGCAAGCCGATACGGGCATGAGCGATACGGATCAGATAGATGCACGGGAGTACCGGAGAACTCTCGCCGAGGTTAAGGAGCAGATCGAATATGATGCGCTGGACACACCGCACGACCATGAACGTCTGGACGAGATCGTGGAGATCATGACAGAGACGCTGTGCAGCCGCAGGCCATATATCAAGGTCGCAGGAGAGAATTACCCCACCGAGGTGGTCAAGAGCCGGTTCAAAAAGCTGAGTTATCATCACATCGAGTACGTCTTTCTGAGCCTCGATAAGAAGCACACGGAGGTGCGCAATATCCGGCAGTACCTGATGACGACGCTCTATCATGCGCCAACGACGATGAGCAATTACTACGACGCGGCGGTGCGAAGCGCCGGAATTTTGTAATCCCATGCAAAGGATTTGCTGACGGGCATTCCGTCCGAAGCTGGTCGAGGAATGCCTGTTGAGCAGAACAATCAACGACTGCATATCAGGAGGCCCAAAGTGTACAGGAATCAGGAATACTATGCGGACCCGACAGCCGGGGAGGCATTGGCCCGCATTGCGCGTGAGGAACAGCTTCATGCCCAAGCGAAACGGTTTAGAGAGATAAAATACAAGCTGGCGTGGACGAATCCAGCGTTCCTTTGTTCAGCCGACCATGGGAGGAATTGCATTGGCTATCAGAAAAATCTGCAGTGTAAAAGGTGAAGAAAACCCGTGGCAGGCGCTTGCCGATGCCATCATTATTCAGGCGGTCAAGGATTATCGAAACCGCGCCCGGATGATGAAACGAATCCGTGGACGCCTCAAAAAGAATAAGGAAATGACTCCATCTGAATTAGATTATCAGGCGCAGCGCTTGCAGCAATATGAAGAAAAACAGGATATAGCCAGCAATTTTTTCTTTTCCCGATGGTTTTCGGTTCTGTCAGATTTGGATGGATATGATTTGCTGGATAGACTGCAAAGGGAGGCGATGTGATGCCGACTGATGCGCTTTTTGAAAAGCTGCGGCTTGCAGAACGCCGCCTGACTGCGGCGGAGGAGCGGGTATCCTTCTGCCGGGCAGCGGCGACAAAAGCCTCGGCAGTGCTGGGCGGTGAATTTGTTTCAAGATCGCGCGACGTTACCGTCCATGAGAACGCTGTTATCCGCCTGATGGAAGCCGAGCAGGAGTATGTCGAAGCGGAACGGCAGTACAGTGACCTGCGCAATCAGGTTTGTTCTCTTCTTCAAAGGCTGGATGATCCCATGAATGCTGATATTTTGAGACTGCGGTATGTGGAGCACAAGCGGATGCCAGCCATTGCGAAGGAGCTTCATCTGAGTCGATCCAGTATCTATAGTCGGCATGAAATAGCATTGTCAGAGCTACAAGGCATACTTCAAACGCAATCCACTTGAAAAGTTCGGACAACTCTGGACAGTTTTGGACAATTCTGGACAGAACTGGACAAAAAGCTGTGCTATAATGGTATTGTGAAAGACGAGATTGAGAGCATCGTCAGAGCAATCTGGCGGTGTTTTTTTCTTACCCTGGTGATTGGAGGAATGATATGAGCGCGTCAGTAATCGGAATTGTCAACCAAAAGGGCGGAACGGGCAAGACGACGACCTGCGTCAATCTTGGCATTGATCTGGCCCGCGAAGGAAAGAAGGTGATGTTGATTGACTGCGACCCGCAGGGAAGCCTGACCATCAGTCTGGGCTATCCGCAGCCGGATACACTGCCGGTGACACTGGCAGATCTCATGGGAAAGGTGCTGAGCGATGCCCCCATTGATCCGGGAGAGGGGGTGCTTCATCACACGGAGGGCGTGGATCTGCTGCCTGCAAACATCGCCCTTGCCGGGACGGAAGTATTCCTCGTCAATACCACGCGCAGGGAGATCACGCTCAAGCAGGTCATCGCAAACTACAGAAAGGACTATGACTACATCCTGCTGGATTGCAGCCCGTCGCTAGGGATGCTGACCATCAACGCACTGGCCGCCGCCGACCGTATTCTCATCCCTGTGCAGGCGCAGTACCTTTCAGCAAAAGGCGTTGAGCAGCTTCTCTCGACCGTTGCCCGCGTGAAACGCAACATCAACCCGAAGCTGCGCATCGACGGCGTTTTGCTGACCATGGTGGACAGCCGGACACACAACAGCCGGGAAATCTCAGCGCTCCTTCGCCATACCTACGGGGCCAAAATCAACGTGTTTCATGTGGAGATTCCGCGTTCGGTCCGTGCCGCAGAGATCAGCGCCGAAGGCAAGAGCATCTTTGAGCACGATCCGGGCGGCAAGGTCGCCAGCGCCTACCACGCGCTGACAAAGGAGGTGTTGCAACTTGAAAAGCAGCGGCAGAAACATCAGCTTGACCTCCTACGATGACCTCTTCTCCACAGAGGAGATCCGGGAAGCCCGTGCGCGGGAACAGGTTCAGCAGATCCCGCTGTCCGAGCTGTATCCCTTTAAGGACCATCCCTTTCGCGTGGTGGATGATGACCGCATGATGGAAACCGTGGAAAGCATCAAGGAATATGGCGTGCTCGTACCGGCGATTGCCCGGCCTCTGGAGGAAGGGGGATATGAAATCATAGCCGGGCACAGGCGAAAACGCGCCTGTGAGCTGGCGGGGCTGGATACGATGCCCGTCATTGTCAGAGATCTGGACGATGATGAAGCGGTCATCATCATGGTGGACAGCAATCTTCAGAGGGAAAACATCCTGCCCAGCGAACGGGCAAAAGCCTATCAGATGAAGCTGGAAGCCATCAAACATCAGGGAGAGCGGCGTGATTTAACTTCGTCGCAACTTGCGACGAAGTTGCGCGCAGATCAAATTGTTGGGGCTGAAGCAGGCGTCAGCAAGGACTCAATTCATCGCTATATCCGATTGAACAATCTCGATCAACCCTTGAAGGATAAGGTGGATAGCGGCGAACTGGCCTTTACACCGGCTGTTGAGCTGTCATACCTCAAGCCGGAAGAACAGAAGTGGCTGCAAACGGCGCTGGAGGTCACGCAGCAAACGCCCTCGCTTTCGCAAGCGCAGCGGATGAAGAAGGAGAGCAAAGAAGGCACGCTGTCGGAACAGGGCGTGATGGATATCCTGTCAGAGGAGAAAAAACCCCTGTACAATTCCGTGACGCTCAGTCACGATACGCTGAAAAAGTACTTTCCCAAATCTTATACCGCCAAACAGATGGAGAAGGTCATCCTTAAACTGCTGGACAACTGGCTCAGGAGCCGTCAAAGATCACAGGAACGATAAGCACACTTCTTGAGGAAGAGCGTGTGCTTTTTTTATTGGAGGGATTGCTTGAACAAACATACGAAGGCCGCCTCTTTTGCGCTGCTTGCGGCGTTTGCCGCCGGCGTGGCGCTGCTGCTGCTGCCCGTGGCAGCAGAGCTTGCGGCCTACCGAATCGACGAGAACGAATATGTGGAGATGGCGCAGCATTACCGTTTGCCGTCGCCAAGCCCAACAGCGCTTCCGCTGACGCCTGTGACCGATGCAAAAATGACAGACGCATCCTTGGCATCTTCCCACCCGGATACGCCGCTGCCAACTGGCACGCCATCCGGGAGTTTCGTTCCACTTTTGCAGGCCGGGGATATCCCTGCCGTGTCGCCGTGCGCGACTTCATCTCCCCATGCTGGTGCTTTGCAGACTGCCGGCCTGGATCTTTCCGCCTGCCGGGCGCAAAATGAAGACTTTGCCGCCTGGCTTACGATCCCAGGGACTGCGGTCAGCTATCCGGTCGTGCGCTCGGATGACACAGCGTATTACCTCAATCACCTGTTCACGGGAAAAAAGAGCAAGCTGGGGTGCCTGTTCTCCCTGACCACATCCGACTATGAGAAGCCCAGCCAAAACATTGCGATATATGGCCATCACCTGAGCCAGAGCAACGCGATGTTCAGCCCCCTGATCGAGTACAAGGATGCGGCTTATTACGCAGAGCACAGCACCGTGACGCTGGACGGCTTTTTCGGCAGGCGCAGTTATCGAATCTTCGCCGTGCTGAACATGAAAGTCAGCGAGTGGGATCCTTCAACGGCAACCTTTCACAGCAGCCAGGCATTTCTGGGGTTTGTGAATCGCGCCCGGGAAAAAGCGCTGTACAGCACGGGCGTGGAGGTTGAAGCAGATGACCAACTCCTGACGCTGATCACCTGTGACCGCAGCTATGGAGGGGTCAGCGGGCGGCTGATCGTCATGGCCGTTCAGGAACCATATTGACTTCATGAAGGAGGAACTCTATGCAGTTGAAACAGAGAATCAAACGCCTGGCGGCGTTTCTGCTGGCGCTGAGCATGGCCCTCGGCTGCATGCCTGGGAGCGCGTGGGCAGAAACCGCTACGCCTTCTGACCTGATCGCCACAGATGGTGAAGCATCGCCGGACACGATGCTTCCTTCCGCTACGCCTGAACCCGAAGGAGAAAGCGGGTTCCCCGACACGGAGAATTCCGAAACAACCAATGCGCCCGGGAACAACGACGACCTTCCTGCGGATGCCCCCTCTGCCGGTCAGGAGGAATCCGCAGAAGAGACGCCGGGCAGTGTGCCTGCCGATACTCCGCAGGACAATGCCGCACAGGAAGCGCTTCCCGATGAGCTTCCCATCCAGGCAGCACTCCGTGAGCAGGGGCATGTGTATGCCGCTACCGTCCGTCAGACCTGCGTGTACAGCAACCCGGCGATGGCCGAGGACGATTTGCTCTACACCCCCATGGACGAGATCGTATGGGTTCTGGCCACGGAATTCATGGAACCCTCTTCGGTTAAAATCTGGTTTTTGAACGATGCCGGTGAAGTGGTCTGCGGCTATGTGCAGGCGGGTGACCTGGATACGCATTTTCTGCTGGACGTGGAGATTTCCCAAATCCAGGACATCCCCGCAGGTGAGGGCATGACGGACATTGGCATGATGACCTTGTTCATCGTCAGCGGCGCACAGCCGGCAGAGGGTGCGGAATCTGAACCTGCGGAAACACAGGAGGATACTGTGCCTGACGAACAGCAGCCGGTTACGGAAACACCGAATGATGATGCCGAGCTTCAGCCTGAGCAGGATGAATCCGGCGATGCAGCCCAACCGCTTCCGGATTCGGGCAGGGCAGAACTTCTTCCACCCGATGAAAACGCGGATGAGCTGGCACTCGCTGTGCCCGGTGAATATGTCAGCGTGACCACCGATACGCGCGTCTTTGACGGGATCGACGCCTATGCGGTGGAAAGCAACGTCTGCGCCGGTTACCTGGGACAGTTTGTGCGGGACGCGACCGTGCAGGTCATCTCTGCCGAACTGGATGAGCGCGGTAACGGCTGGTATGAGGTTCGTTTCCTGTATGGCGACGATTTTGCCGACGGCACCATGAAGTGGACGGATTACGCAACCTGCTTTGTGATGGCTGCGGAAACCGGCCCTTCTGACGGGGACGCCTGCACGGTCACGGATTTCGCCTATTCCCAGGATGAAATGCGGCAGATGCAGTCCATGAGCGTATCCCTGATGTCCACCCCGATGAACGGCTTTTCGCTCAAGAACATCAACGGCAGCGTGGGCGGCTTCTATGCCGGGCAATCCTCGCTCTATGGCAGTTCGGGCAAGGACAGCGCCTATCCGCAGATCGCAAAGTCCCCATCCCATGGGACGATCTACGCGACGCCTCACTATTTGGAGGGCTTCACCGTCTACTGCCTGGAGCACAATCTCTCCGGCCCCGGTGAAGGCTCCGGCTCCAGCCAGACCGCCAAAGGGCCCTATGTGCTGGTGGATATGGATGACTTTGTGAATAACCCGGGTGGCGGCGGTGTTTCGGGCGTGCGCTTCTCGGCCAGGACCATGCACGCGCTGGCCTGGGTGCTGCGCCACACCTATCCTTTCATGGCGCTCAATCGCAGCGATTCCAACAACGAGGTCTGGAGCCGCGTTGCCGGGCAGTTTGCCATGCGGGAGGTCATCAAGCAACTGGAAGGCGCGCAGTACGTCAGGAGCTATTGGGACATGGACAACTTCTACGCTTTTTCGGGCGGCGCTCCGGCGGTGTATCTCGCCTATGCCAGATGGCTTGCAGAAAACGGCATCGCCCGCGCGTCCATCACCGGCAAGATCACGGCATCCAACCAGAGCCTGAGCGTGTCCGGCTCCCAGTACATCGGCACCGTCACGCTCACCACAGACGCCGACCTGATCCGCATCCCCAAATCCGTGGGAACGCTGACAGGCAACAGCGCCGGTGCAGACAGCAATTACTACTATTTGAGGAGCGGCGATACCATTCAGGTCACGTCTTCCCTCAACCGGTTTGCCATTTCCATGGAATCCATCTCTTCGGATGAGGAGGAAGCCAACTTCCTCGTCGGTATTCCCAGCGTTTCCATTCAGAAGGTCATGGTTCCGCTGTACGGCGCGCCCTATGCGCTGCAAACCGCAAGCGTCACCTTCGAGCTCAAAACCGGAGAAATCCGGGTGACCAAGAAGTCCAGCGACGGTTTGCTCCTGCAGGGCGCTGTCTTTGAACTGCTCAGCAGCTCCGGTTCTGTTTTGGCCACAAAGACCACCGGAGCGGACGGCGTAGCCCTCTTTCCCGATCTGACACCCGGCATGTACACCGTCAGGGAAAAGACCGCGCCGCAAGGCTATGCCCTGTCGGCTTCTGCTTCGGGCAGCGTCAGCGTGGTGGCCGGGATGACGGCGGATGCAGCGTTTGTCAATGACCGCATCATGGGGCGCATCCGCATCGTCAAGACAGACAGCCTCACAGGAAAACCGCTGGCCGGAGCGGTTTTTACCGTAACCCGACTGTCCGGTCCGGCCTCGGATCACGCTGCGGACATCGGCAAGGTGGTCGCTACCCTGACAACCAATGCGCAGGGCATCGCGGAAACGGGCCTGCTCCCCTGGGGCGAGTACAAGATCACGGAAGCGGGTGTGCCGGATGGGTATCTGGATGCCGGTTATACGGCAAACGCATGGATCAAATGAGAGGGGGACGTCCATGACCTGCTTCACCAAAAGGTTTGTCTTTCTGGGACTGTGCGCGATTCTCTTTTTTGGGTTGATCGCCATTCTGATGCTGCCCATGGCAGCGCGTGCTGTGACCATCAGCGACGCAGCAACGGTCACGCTGAACGTCACCAATACGCCGGTACGCGGCGATGTGCTGCTCGAAAAGACAGGCATGCAGCTGGTGCGCTTTGAGGATGAGCAGGACGCCTATGGCAACACCGTCATGCGCCCGGTGTTTCAAAATGGCTACCTGGCAGGGGCTGTGTTTGAACTGCGCGCTGCCGAGGACATTGTGGGCAAGGAAGGCTCTGTGTTCTACCGCAAGGATGAGCTGATTGAAACGCTCACCACCAGCAAGACCGGCTCGGTCAAATCCAAGGTTCTGCCATTGGGCAAGTATTCCCTCACGGAAATTTCTGCGCCGGATGGCTACGTGCTGGATGCCACGCCGCATCCCTTCACGCTGGCCGCTGTGGATCAGCAGACCGCGCTGGTCGAGGTCAAGGTGTCCGCCGGCAATACCTATTTGCCGGTGCGCGTCACCCTGCGCAAGCAGAAGGAAAACCTGCTGCTGACTGAAACCGCGGACGGCATGATTCACCAGACCGTGGAGACGGTTCCCGGCGAAGGCTTTGTCTTTGGCCTGTTCAACCGTGACGTGATCGCGTATGGCGACAGCCAGAAGCTGCCCGCGAACACCCTGATGGCCACCGGCGCAACCGACAGCCAGGGCAATCTCACGTTCTCCGGGCTGTACCCGCATGGGGATTACTACATCAAGGAGCTGTCCGTGCCGGACGGCTGGCTGCTGAGTGCACAGACGTACCCCGTCACGCTGACGCCGGACCATAAGGCGAGCGGTGAAAACGTCATCACCGTGTATCTGGATCAGCCGATCCTCAACCGCCTGATTTACACGCCTGTGACCCTCACCAAGACGGATATCACCGGCGAAGAAAAACTGCCCGGCGCGCTCATCGAGGTCTACGATGCGGAGGGCAACATCATCTACCGCGAATACACCGATGCAAACGGCGAGATTCCCGACATTCCCGTCGTGCCCGGCACCTACACATTCAAGGAAACCTATGCGCCTTCCGGGTACGCGCTGAACACCGCCATCAAGACCTTCACCGTGACCGCCGATGGACAAGTGCACGGCGACACCGTGATTCGGGACGAGGTAAACCGGGTGACGCTCAAGAAAATCAGACAGAACGGTGAAGCACTTGCGGGCGCGGTGTTTGGCCTGTTTGATAGCGAAGGCACCAAGGTGCAGGAGGCTACTTCCGATGCGGATGGCTCCGTTGTGTTTCAGCAGATTCCATATGGCCGGTACGCCATTCGGGAATTGAGCGCGCCCTATGGCTATCATCCGTCTGCTCAAACATGGGAGGTGACGGTTGACGGCACCTATCAAAACCCCATCGGACTGCTGGACACGGTCGTCAATGAGGATGCGCCCGGGCGGATCAGGATTCTCAAGCAGGATGAGCTGGACCAGCACGTCATTGCGGGCGTCCGCTTTGACATCTATTCGGTGGATGAAGCGGGCAATGCCGCGGACTGCGTGGCGCAGATGACCACGAATGAACAGGGCATTGCGGAATCGCCCGATCTGTTGCCTGCTGACTACATCGTGATGGAGCACGCCGCGCCCACGGGCTATGAGGAAACGCTTTGGAGTGAGAAGATCACCGTGGGCATGGACGAGCTCGTCTCCCGCACCGTGACCAACCGCCCGATTCAGGGTGTCCTGCGCATCGTCAAAACGGACAGCGAAACCGCCAAAGGGCTGCCGGGCGCACAATTCACCATTACTCGCATTTCGGGCCTGCCCTCCCACAACGGCGAAGGGGACGGCGAGGTGGTTGCCGTGATCACGACCGATGAAAACGGAATCGCGCAGACGCCCTGGCTGACATGGGGCGAATATGAGGTGACGGAAACCGTTGTGCCGGACGATTATCTGGACGGTGGCTACTCCGTCATCGTGCGCATTCCAGAACAAACCGGCGAGGAAGCCCCACCCAAAGCAAAATGATGCTCAAAAGGCAGCGGAACATTCCGTTGCCTTTTTTCATTCCAATCATTCCAATGAGAGAAACGAGGTAAACAGATGAATATGAAACGAAAGCCTTTGTGTGCCATCCTGCTGTGGCTTCTGGTCATCGTATTTCCCATGATCGCATCGGCAGCGACGGACGCGGCCATCGCGCAGGAGATTCATGTGACCAACACCCCCATCCGGGGCACGATTGAGATCGACAAGCAAGGACCTGTGCTCACGGGATTCAGCGAACACGAGGACGCCTTCGGCTACACGGTCCATACGCCCCAGTTTGCGGATGGCCTCCTGGCGGGCGCTGTCTATGAAGTGCGCGCAGCCGAAGACATCGTGGGCAAGGAGCAAACCGTCTGGTTCAAAGCCGGAGAGCTTGCCGCCACGATCACGACGGCGACAGACGGCCTTTCCGCCACAGACCCGCTGCCGCTTGGGCGCTATGTGGTGACCGAGATTTCCGCGCCTGACGGATATGTGCTGGATGAAACCCGCTATGAGGTTGTTCTGTCTGCTGCGGATCACGATACCGAATTGGTTCGGGCACGCCTTGCCGTCTCCAATGAGCTGATGCCGGCCCGCATTTCACTCACCAAAGAAAAGGAAACCGTGTCCGTGCAACAGGGAGAGGACGGCATGTGTACTTCCGTGCTGGTGAATCATCCGGGTGAGGGCTTTATCTTCGGGCTGTTCACCTGTGATCCCATTCCTTATGGCACGGAAATCCTTGAAGCGGACACGCTCATCGCTACCGGCATCACCGATGAGGATGGTGAGCTGACCTTCAACGGGGAATTTCCCCACGGGGAATACTATGTGCAGGAATTGTTTGCCCCGGAAGGGTGGGTGCTGCAGGATACCCGCTATCGCGTCAGCATCACGGGGGAATTTGCAAACGAGGAACATGAGGTGATCTACCGGGTGGAAACGCCCATCCATAACGAAATCATTCATGCCGATGTGCGGATTTCCAAGACGGATCTGACCGGTTCTGAGTCTCTGCCGGGCGCGCTCATCGAGGTCAGAAATGCCGAAGGGGAGATGGTCTGCCACGGGTATACCGGTGAGGACGGAACCCTCCCCGCATTCCCGGCGGTTCCGGGAACGTACACCTTTCGGGAGGTGTGGGCTCCCGAAGGCTATGCGCTCAGCGAAGTAGAGATGACCTTTACCGTCCATGAAAACGGCGAAGTGACCGGTCAGACGGCCCTGGCGGATGAAGCTACCCGCTTCTCCATTCAAAAGGTGGATGCGAGCCGGAAACCTCTGGCGGGCGTTGAATTTGGCCTTTTCCGCGAAGACGGCACGCTCCAGGCTTCCGCGGTATCCGATGCGGGCGGATTGGCGACATTTGAGGGCATCCCTTATGGGACATATACCATCGCTGAAACCCAGGCGCTGCCCGGCTATCTCAAAAACCTGACACGGGTCACGATCACGCTGGACGGCTCCTTTGTGAACCCGGAAAAGCCCATTGCCACCTTTGAAAACTGCCAGACGGAAATCCTGATTCGGAAGGTCGATCAGGATGATGTGGCGCTTGCTGGCGCGACATTCGGTCTGTTTGACGAGAAAGGGGAGCTGGTCAAGACGGCCACCTCCGACCCGGAAGGCATGGTGCACTTTGTGGGCGCTGCGTATGGCCGCTACACGATCCGCGAGCTGGAAGCCCCGGAAGGCTATCTGCTGAGCAAGGACGTGATCCATGTCACGCTGGACGATGGCTATACCAACAGCCCAACGCCCCTTTCTACCGTCGTCAACCATCAGAAAAAGGTGTCGTACATCAAGGTAAATACCTCCGGCACGCCCATCCCCGGCGTGGAGTTCAGCCTTTTCAAGGCGGACACGATGGAAAAGGTGGAGACGGCCATCAGCGACAAGAACGGCGTATTCACCTTCAGCCAGTTTGATTACGGCGACTGGATCATCCGGGAGACGGCTGCGCCGGAAGGCTATTGCCGCATGGAGGACATCCGCCTGCATGTGGGAGACGATTGGACGCAGCCCGAGCCCATCCTGTGCGTGAACATTCCCGACCACTATGCGTTTCTCAAGACGGACAGCTCCGGCGTACCGCTGCCGGGCGTGAAGTTCACCGTGGAGGACGCAAGCGGCAAATCCATCGGCACGTATGAATCCGATGAAGACGGCATCGTCAGCATCCGCGGCCTAAAGCCGGGCGAATACTTCATCAAGGAGATCGAGACGCTTGAGGGATACAGCGTCTCCGGTGAAATCATCCGGCTCAAGATCGACGAGTACTACGTTGTGCCCGATACGCTGAGGCGGTTTATCAACTATACGACTATTCAGACCGGTGTGAATCTGGCTGTGACCGGCATCATGTGGGTGGGCCTTGCGCTCATGGCGGTCAGCGGCACGCTGGGCCTGATCCGCAAGCGCCGCACCGCAAAAGGGCAAAAGAAAGACTAAGGAGGGCCTATGCTGATTTGATCCTTTTTGACTGCAAAGGGTGACAAATATTGCATCGTGGGGGTTGAAAACAAAAGCCCTAACTATCCCGGGTAGAATTGATGACCTCCATGCCGGCTTTCCAGGCCTGCTCCAAGTACTTGCTCTTCTTGCAGGCATCAAGCAATTGGCGTAGGTTGGCCCGGTCCTCGTGATCAGCCGTACGCCAATACGACTTCAGCATGGCCGCAGAATAGTACCCACCAGGATTGCCAAGGTATGCCTGGTTGTTGTCGAAGTTTGGAGCTAGACGAAGCACTTTACCTGTCTTTGTGGAGCGGATTACGCCGAAGTTGCGCATATGGCGATCCCCGTTAAGAAAAAGTGCATCGGCAATCAGAATACGCTTCCATGCTCTCCGGCACGCTTCACCCAGTGAGGCGATATTGTGCATAATGACATCCTCATCTTCGCTGATGTCGGCAAATGCGTAGCGGAAGGAATCGTAAGGTTCGAAGAATTCATTTTCTCCAAGAAAATTTCGGCTCTTGATCTGCTTCCGGTAGGAACCAACGTAGCGGTATTCTGCCGCATCCCAACCACAGTCCATCAATACCTTGCTGATTTCCACTTCACTGCGGGTTGCTTGGAGGGATTGCAACTTGTACAGCCACCATTCACCTTTTTCATATTTCCATGTTTTGGTGAAACTGCCGTCCGTGGAGACATTGGGTGTAATTAGCATAGTATTGCGAAGCGAGGTATCGCTGGTTAGCAGGATGTAATCGCTGATAGCTTCGTGCTCCTTCGGATTGCACAGCAGCTTTCGGGGAACAAACTCGTTCTCCTCAAAGCATGTAAAGGTATCCGAAATGCTAAACATATGCGTCATCAACGCGAGATGAACCTTGTCGCGAGAACCAAGCAGATCTGACACCAGATTCCGGTGCTGCACTACATTCAAATCAATGGCGCGCTCACGAATCCAGCTAGTAAAGCCGTCCGCAGAAGTAGCGCAAATCTGCATAGGCAAAAGATCGATACGCATAGGCTTGTATGCCTTAATCATACCTTGAGCGTAATCAAAACACGCAACGGCTTGGTCGTCATTATACAGTACATAGTGGGGCATACAAACCCTCCTTTCACATCACCAATAAATGAAGTATAGCATGGTTTTTTACTTTATCCAGTGCAACAACGAAATTGTTCCGGGGATCGGCTGTCCATAAAGAGGGCTTCGCTTCCGGTCTGCTTCGCCGCATCCATAGCGTCTTCGCAGTAACGGGAAATATGCTGCAGGAGATTCCCATCCCGTTGTGCCTCACTTGCCGACGCCATACAGCACCACCTCGTCTTCTTCGATGTTTCGCGCCAGCTTGCCGGACAGCGGATCGCTCAGCATTCCCTCCGTGATCAGGTCTACCTTTTTATGAAAGGCATCTTCCAGATCACCTTGCAGGGCGCTCAAACGGAACATGCCAAAGTCCGCGGGAACATCGGCACGAAAATCGAGGTCACTCTGCGCGGTTGCCTCACCCCGGGCATAGGAACCAAACAGCGTAAGGCGCTTGAGCTGATGGCGCTGCGCGATGGGAACGGCAATTTCGCGGATTTCCTCAAGGGAGTAAACATGTTGCTGCGCGGCAGCAGCCTGGGCGGCAGCCAGCGAAGCGGGCGTTACGGGAGCCAGGATGATTTGCCCTTCGCGTTCATAGAACAGCAGCTGATCTCCTGCGCCAATGCCGAGCTTCTTTCGGATGGAGACGGGGACCGTCAGCTGGCCTTTGCTGGTCATTTTCGCGAGCTCCATAAAGCACCTCCTTTGATTCCTTACTTTTCTTACTTCTCTTTTTCATTATATGCCGAAACGTCATAGCACGTCAAGAAGGATGGGCCTTCTTTTGAACGCGCTCTTCCGGCAAACAGAGGTGAATACCCATGATTCAGGCAATCATTCAACAGTTGTACTACCTTCACCGCCTGGATGTGCCTCCGTGGCGCATCCGGGTTCATTCTGATACAGGAGGGGATAAACCATGCAGGAAGACATCGAAAACAGGTCGCTTACGCTGATCATCAACACCAGCAAGCTGACCGCACGCACGCTGGCGGCGGCGTTCATGAAGTTCCTGCGGTATTCCAAAGGCAAGGTGCAGGCGCATCAGCTGGTAAAGCCGCAGGGAAAGCAGACGGTCAAAAAGCTCATTGCGCAGAATCAGGGCGTTGAACAGGCGGAACTGGCAGACCGCGACGAGGCGAAAGCCTTTGACCGGTATGCCAGGCAGTACGGCGTGGATTATGCCATAAAGAAAGGCGTTTCCGAGGATGGCAAGCCCCGTTACATCCTGTTCTTCAAGGGACGGGACAGGAGCGCCATCCATCAGGCGATGGCCGCTTACTCGGTGGGATGGGCCAGACAGCAAAAACAGGCGCGCTCTGCCGCCGAACCCGCGCTTGATCCCGTTCGGGAATCGCCGGGCAAAAAGGTGGAGCGCATTCGTCAGAAGGGGATGGAGCGATGACCCAAACCCGTCTCAAAAGGCTGCTGATCCTCAACATCCCCTATGTGCTCATCGGTCTGTATGCCACCAAGCTCGCGGAAGCCTGGCGCTTGGCCGAAGGCACGGAGATGTCGGAGAAGCTGCTCCACCTCATGGACGGCTTTCTGGTCGCGTTCCGGTCTCCATGGCCCAGCTTCGTTCCCTCGGATCTGCTGCTGGGCGTGGCTTTGGGCTGCCTGCTGCGGCTGGCAGTCTATGAAAAAAGCAGAAACGCCAAGAAGTACCGGCGCAATGCCGAGTATGGCTCCGCGTGTTGGGGCAAGCCGGGCAATATCCAGCCGTTCATCGACCCCGATCCCTGGAACAACGTGATCCTGACCCAGACTGAGCGCCTGACCCTGAACAGCCGCCCCAAAGACCCAAGGTATGCGCGCAATAAGAATGTGCTGGTGATCGGCGGCTCGGGCAGCGGCAAGACCCGCTTTTTTGTGAAACCCAACATCATGCAATGCACGAAGACCAAGGGCACCTCGCTGGTGGTCACCGACCCCAAGGGGACGCTGGTTGTGGAGTGCGGGAAAATGCTGGCCGCCGCCGGCTATGAAGTGCGCATGCTGAACACCATCAATTTCAAGAAGTCCATGCACTATAACCCTTTTTCGTACATTCACAGCGAAAAGGACATCCTGAAACTGGTGACCGCGCTGATTCTGAACACGAAAGGCGAAGGCAAAGGAGGCGATGATTTTTGGGTGAAGGCAGAAACGCTCCTGTACGTGGCCCTGATCGGGTACATTCACTATGAACTGGAGCCGGAGAAGCAAAATTTTGCGACGCTCATTGATATGCTTGACAAAATGCAGGTGCGGGAGGACAACGAGGATTACTGCAATGAGGTGGATGACCTGTTTGAAGCTCTTGCGCAGCGAAAGCCGGAGCACTTTGCCGTCCGGCAATACCTCAAGTACAAGATGGCTTCCGGCAAGACGGCGAAATCCATTTTGGTGAGCTGCGGCGCGCGACTTGCGGTCTTTGACATCGACGAATTGCGGGAGATTACCGCCTACGATGAGCTGTCGCTGGATACCATCGGAGACAAGCGCACGGCGCTGTTCTTCATCATGTCCGATACGGATGCCAGCTTCAATTTTCTCATCAGCCTGGCTTACTCGCAGCTGTTTAACCTGCTGTGCGAAAAAGCGGATGATGTGTACGGCGGGCGGCTTCCGGTGCATGTGCGCTGCCTGATCGATGAGTTTGCGAATATCGGCCAAATCCCGAATTTTGAAAAGCTCATCGCTACCATCCGAAGCCGCGAGATCTCCGCCTGCATTGTCCTGCAGGCGCAAAGCCAGCTCAAGGCGATCTACAAGGACCATGCCGACACCATAGCCGGCAACTGCGATTCCCTGCTCTTTCTGGGCGGCAAGGAAAAGACCACGCTCAAGGAAATGGAGGAACTGCTGGGCAAGGAAACCATCGACACGTTCAACACCGGCGAAAGCCGAGGGCGCGAGATTTCGCACAGTCTGAACTATCAAAAACTGGGCAAGAGCCTGATGTCAGTGGACGAGATTGCCGTGATGGACGGGAGCAAATGCATTCTCCAGCTGCGCGGCGTCCGTCCTTTTTTATCGGAAAAGTATGACATCACCCGTCACCCCAATTACAAATATCTGTCTGATTCCAATCCCCGAAACGCCCTTGACATTGAAAAGTACCTGTCCCGCCGGCTGAAACTCAGGCTGGCAGAGGAGTACGAGGCGTTTGAGGTATCCGTGAGCGATAAGCCCGAGGAGGACGAGGCGCTTTTGGAGGAATGGACGGATAGCACACAGCTACAGGCTGCCGGATACGGCGGCCTTTTATAGTCGAAACGGAGGTATTCTATGGCTTTTTTCAACTCTGCTGTTACGGTTCTTCAGACCCTCGTGATCGCGATCGGCGCCGGTCTTGGCATCTGGGGCGTGATCAATCTGCTCGAAGGGTATGGCAATGACAACCCCGGCGCAAAGAGCCAGGGCATCAAGCAGCTCATGGCCGGCGGCGGCGTTGCCCTGATCGGCACGACCCTTGTTCCCCTGCTCTCCGGCCTGTTCGGCTGATGCACACCAACCAGTCTTTTGCCCTCTCCCGGGTTTCCGGGGGAGGGCTTAAAGGGGGGGATGCCCGCTTGAATTTCATTTGGGATAAAGTGACCGAATGGCTGAAGGGGCTGCTGGTTGACGGAATCGTCAGCAATCTCACCGGGCTGTTTGACAGCATCAACACGCAGGTCGCGGATGCCGCCACCACGGTGGGCGCTTCGCCGCAGGCGTGGAACAGCAGCATCTTCGGCATGATTCGCAACCTGTCTGATAATGTCATGGTTCCGATTGCCGGCATCATTCTGACCTTCGTCATGTGCCTGGAGCTGATCCAGATGCTGATCGACCGCAACAACATGCACGATTTTGATACATTCCTGTTCTTCAAGTGGATTTTCAAAACCTTCGCCGCGGTGCTCATCGTCACCAACACCTGGAACATCGTGATGGGCGTGTTCGACGTGGCGCAGCATGTGGTCAATCAGGCGGCAGGCGTGATCATCGCCGATACCGCCATGGATGTCAGCGCGCTGATGGGCGACATCGAGGCGCGGCTCATGGACATGGAGATCGGGCCGCTGTTTGGCCTGTGGTTCCAGTCTTCCCTGATTGGCATCATCGCCTGGGCGCTGAGCATCTGCATTTTCATCATCGTGTACGGGCGCATGATTGAAATCTTTATGGTCACCTCGGTCGCGCCGATCCCCATGGCCACCATGGTCAACCGGGAATGGGGGCAGATGGGCCAAAACTACCTTCGCTCCCTGTTTGCCCTGGGGTTTCAGGCGTTCCTGATCATGGTGTGCGTGGGCATCTATGCCGTGCTGGTGCAGGACATCAGCGTTGAAGACGATGTCAGCACCGCGCTTTGGACATGCATCGGCTATACGGTGCTACTGTGCTTTACGCTGTTCAAGAGCAGCAGTGTCGCCAAATCTATTTTCAATGCACACGGATGAAGGGAATGAGCATGACATGGAGCAACAGTCAGGCGTCAAGGAAAAAGAAACGGCAAAGCACGCTGCGAAAAAGAAAACCCAAGCGGCAGGGAAGCCGCGCGCAGGTGGGCAAGCACCTGCCCCTGCGCTGGCAAATCAATAGCCGCCTGCGAGGAGGATCATGATGGCCTATGTACCGGTTCCCAAGGATTTGACGCGCGTCAAATCCAAACTCGTTTTCAATCTCACCAAACGCCAGATCATCTGTTTCAGCCTGGGAGCGCTTGCGGGCGTGCCCCTGTTCTTTCTGACCAAAGGGGCCGTGGGCACCAGCGTGGCCTCGCTGCTGATGATCATGGCGATGATCCCGTTTTTCATGTTTGCCATGTACGAACGGCACGGCCAGCCGCTTGAAGTGCTCCTGCGGCACTACATGCAGGCCCGCTTTGTCCGTCCGAGCAGGCGCATTTACCAGACCGAAAACTTCTATGCAACCATCGAAGAGAACATCCGCAGCAGGCGGGAGGTGAAGAGAATCCTTCATGGCAAAGCGCACTGAAAAAATCAGGTTGTCCCATGCGGAAAAGCAGCAGCTCAAGGCACTCATGGCCCGAAGACAGCAGCAGGACCGGAAGGGGCCGCGCACTGCGCAGGCGACGATTCCCTATCAGCGGATGTGGCCGGACGGGATCTGCCGCGTCACCGATCAATACTACACCAAAACCATCCGCTTTCAGGATATCAACTATCAACTGGCCCAAAACGATGACAAGACCGCCATCTTTGAGGGCTGGTGCGATTTCCTCAATTACTTTGACAACAGCATTCACCTGCAATTCTCGTTTCTCAATCTCACGGCCAGTAAAGAGGTCTTTGAGCAGAGCATTCTGATCCCCGACCGGGAGGACGGCAACGATGAGATCCGGCATGAGTATGCGGACATGCTGCAAACCCAGCAGGCCAAGGGCAATAACGGCCTGACCAAGACCAAGTTCATCACCTTCGGCATTGAAGCCGAGGGCATCAAAGCGGCGAAGCCCAGGCTTGAGCGCATTGAAATCGATTTGCTGAACAACTTCAAGCGGCTGGGCGTAGCCGCCGCCCCGCTTGACGGCAGGGAACGGCTCAAGCTCATGCACGACATGTTCCACATGGATACGCAGGCGCCTTTCCTCTTTGACTGGAAATGGCTTGCGCCTTCGGGGCTGTCCACCAAGGACTTCATCGCGCCGTCGAGCTTTGATTTCCGCGACAAGCGCACCTTCGGGATGGGCAAAAAGCAGGCCGAGGTCAGTTTTTTCTCCATTCTGGCCTCGGACCTGAACGACCGGTGTCTGGCGGATTTCCTCGCGATGGAATCCAGTCTCGTCGTATCCCTGCACATTCGCGCGATTGACCAGATTGCGGCAATCCGGGACGTTAAGCGCAAGATCACGGACCTTGACAAGATGAAGATTGAAGAGCAGAAGAAGGCCGTGCGCGCCGGATACGACATGGACATCATCCCCAGCGACCTGGCCACCTATGGCGGCGAGGCCAAGAAACTGCTGGAAGATCTGCAAAGCCGCAACGAGCGCATGTTTCTCATCACCTTCCTGGTGATGAACACGGCGGACGACAAAAAGCAGCTTGCACTCAATGTCAAGCAGGCGCAGAGCCTGGCGCAGCAGCACAACTGCCAGCTGATTCCGCTGGATTTCCAGCAGGAGAATGGCATGGTGTCGTGCCTGCCACTTGGCCACAATCTGGTTCGCATCCAGCGCGGCCTGACCACCAGCTCCACCGCCATTTTTGTGCCCTTTACCTCTCAGGAACTCTTCCAGACCGGCGGCGAGGCCCTGTACTGCGGGTTGAACGCCCTTTCCCACAACCTGATCATGGTGGACCGGAAAAAGCTGAAGAACCCCAACGGCCTGATTTTGGGCACGCCGGGTTCCGGCAAATCTTTCGCCGCCAAGCGCGAAATCTGCAACGTCATTCTCCTGACCGACGACGACATCATCATCTGCGATCCCGAGGGCGAGTATTTCCCGCTGGTCAACACGTTCCGCGGACAGGTCATCCGCATTTCGCCCACCAGCGGCAGCTACATCAATCCGATGGACATCAACCTCAACTACTCCGAGGAGGAAAACCCGCTGTCCCTCAAGTCGGACTTCATCCTGTCGCTTTGTGAGCTGATTGTCGGCGGGCGAGATGGCTTGCAGCCCATTGAAAAGACGCTCATCGACCGTGCGGTGCACATCATCTATCAGCCTTACCTCAACGATCCCCGGCCTGAAAACATCCCGATTCTGGAAGACCTGTACAATGCCCTGCGCGCGCAGGAGGAAAAGGAAGCGCAGCGGCTGGCCATGGCGCTGGAAATCTATGTGACGGGCTCTTTGAACGTGTTCAACCACCGCACTAACGTGGATGTCAACAACCGGCTCGTCTGCTACGACATCAAGGAGCTGGGCAAGCAGCTCAAAAAGCTGGGTATGATTATCGTCCAGGATCAGGTATGGGGCCGCGTGACCGCCAACCGCGCCGAGGGCAAGTCCACCCGGTACTATATGGACGAGTTCCACCTGCTTCTCAAAGAGGAGCAAACCGCCGCCTATTCCGTGGAAATCTGGAAGCGGTTCCGCAAGTGGGGCGGCATCCCCACCGGAATCACGCAAAACGTCAAGGATCTGCTGGCCAGTCAGGAGATTGAGAACATCTTTGAAAACAGCGACTACATCTACATGCTCAATCAGGCGGCAGGCGACCGCGAAATTCTGGCCCGAAAGCTGGGCATTTCCCCGCATCAGCTGTCCTATGTGACACAATCCGGCGAAGGCGAGGGGCTGCTTTTCTATGGCAATGTCATATTGCCCTTCCAGGATCGCTTCCCCAAGAACACCAGGCTCTACAGCATCATGACGACCAAGCCCACGGAGGTGCATACGTCATGATGTCACCCCAGGAGGTGATGCAGATTGACGAATAAGCGTGACTCTCCCCGGCTCCGGTTCTCCAAAGAGGAGCTGGCGAACCCAAAGCTGGCGCGAAAGGCCGAAAAAGCGGAACAGGCCGCAGAACGCTATGACCATGCCAGAAAGAAACTGCAAACCCATCGCCTGAAGCTGACGGCCCAGGAGGTTCAGCAGGAGCAGAAGATCCTGCGGCAGGATGAAGCCAAAACGCCGGCTGTTCTTGAACCGGATTTTTCAGCGTCCGGGTTTGAGACTAAAGATCAACAGGCACCCAAGAAAGGCCGCATTCCGGTTGATGCAAAACCCTCCGGAAAAGGACCTGACGGAAAGGAGAAAACATGGGCATTGGGAGAAGCGGCCCATGCGGCCGCGCCGAAAGGAAGAAAGAAAATCCGCCTTCGGTTTGAGGAAGCGGAGGCGAAACCACCCTCCCGGCTCCGGCATCCGGTACAGCGCCCCATCCAGTCGGCACACGATCAGCTGCACCGGCAGCTTGCAAAGGCCAACGAGGATGACAACGTTGCGGCAAGCGCAGCGCTCCAGGGCGATGGGCTCGGGACTTCTGCCTTGCAGATGGGCGAGCACGCCTATCATGCGCACAAGCTGCGCCCGTTCAGAAAAGCCCAAAAGGCGGAACAAAGGCTGGACAACGCCAACCTTCGGTATCTCACGGCCAAGCAACGTGTCGAAAATCCGCAGGCGGCCAGCAATCCCTTGTCCCGCTGGCAGCAAAAGCGGGCCATCCGCAAGGAGTATGCCGCGCTGAAAGCCGCGGGCGGGGCGGGTCAAACCGCTGCGGGAAAGGCCGCGCGCAGAACCGGCAATGCCACGGGAAGGCTGGCTGAGGTTTTTCAAAGCCATCCATCCTCCTTGCTGATCCTTCTGCTGTGCGCGATGCTGCTGATCCTCATGGGCGGGCTGCAATCCTGTACGCCCCTGGCGCAGTCGGTGCTGGAATCGCTGGTGATCGGCACCTACCCGGCGACAGAGGACGACGTTCGCGCCGCGGAGCGTGTCTATGCGGAAATGGAGCGTGCGCTGCAAGATGAAATGGATCACTACGAGCAGGTTCATCCCGGCTATGACGAATATCATGTCGATGCCGATGAAATCTGGCACGATCCCTATGTGCTCATCGCCATCATCTCTGCGTACTTCGACGGACAGGAATGGACGCTTGATTCCGCGTACCCGGTCATCGAAAAGTACTTTGCGCTGCAATACGTTGTCACGCAGACGGTTTCAACAGAAACCCGATACCGAACGGAGACGAGAACCGGCACGCAAATCGTAACGGACCCCGAAACCGGCCAACAGCGAACCGAGACATATACCTATGACGTACAGGTGCCGTATGCGTACACCATCTGTGAGGTCAGGCTGGAAAACAAGAACCTCTCCCATCTGCCCGTGGTCAGCATGAGCCACCATACCATGGGCATGTATGCGCTGTACATGGCCTCCCACGGCAACATGGAGGGCATTTTCTCCGGTAATCCCTATGCGGTGCCGCTGCGCGATCCGACGCTCTACGACATCCCGCAGGAGACGCTGGATGCAGACCCGGCCTTCGCAACGCTCATGGAGGAAGCCTGCAAGTACATCGGCTATCCCTATGTCTGGGGCGGGGCAAGCCCGGAAACCAGCTTTGACTGTTCGGGATTTGTGAGCTATGTGTTCACCAACAGCGGCGTGTACAATACAGGAAGGCTGGGGGCCAAGGGGCTGCACAGCCTGTGCTCCCGTGTTTCTCAAGACGAGGTGAAGCCGGGCGACATCGTGTTTTTTGAAGGCACGATGGGCGAAGACGTTGAGGGGATCACGCATTGCGGTATCTATGTGGGCAACCACACCATGCTGCACTGCGGCAACCCCATCGGATTCGCCGACCTTGAGGACGCCTATTGGCAAACGCATTTTCACTCTTTTGGAAGAATACCAAGCTGAGAATGAAAGGGCCTTGCATCCGCAGGGCCTTTTGTCATTCCCCAAAAAGAAAGGAGCATTCCCCTGATGATGATTCGAATGAACGAAAACCGGACGCACTTCCTGCACAAGCGGATCATGGCCTTGGTCGCCGCGCTGCTCGTATCCATCTCGCCCCTGACCGGACGGGCAGAGGACGGCAGTTGGGTCAACAGCTTTGACATGGATGGCTGGCAGGGCGAATCCGTGATTCTGGAAGATCCCCAGTATTTCATGGATGGATGTGACGAGGACAGTATTCCTGTCATCACGTCGGACGGCAAGAGCAATGTGAAGGTCAACGGCGTGCAGTCCAAAAACAAACTGGTGAAGTACACGATCCCGCAGCAGCTTTTAAGCGCCGATCCTGACTTTCTCGCGCTGATGGTCGAGGCGGAAAAGTATATCGGCTATCCGTATGTGTACGGGGCCAGCAACCCGGACACCGGGTTTGACTGTTCCGGCTTCGTGTGCTGGGTGTTCAATCAGTCGGGGGTTGGCGACGTAGGACGCCGGGGCGCCAATGGGCTGTACTCCCTTTGCAGCGAGGTGAGCCGGGAGGACGCCCGCCCTGGCGATCTGGTCTTCTTTGAAAAGACGATGGGCGCGGATGTCGAGGGCATCACCCATGTGGGCATTTACGTAGGAAATGACATGATGATTCACGCCGGCGACCCGGTAGGCTTTGCCGACCTCAAGAGCAGCAAATGGTCGGACAAGATCTACGGCTTTGGGCGGCTGCCGGTGGACTGAGGAGGAAACATGACGGAAAAAAAGAGAAAACGCTATCCCGCTGACCGCCAGAAACTCCATGCTCTGCTGGAAAAGCGCGAGCAGGAGCTGATCGAACTACAGGAAGAGGTGGAAGAACTGCGCCGCCTGGTGCAACAGGCGGACCGCACGGCCATCCATGCGACAGCGGAGCTCTACCATGTTACCCCGGAACAGCTTGCGGAGATCATGCAGTCCATGTTCGGGGACGGTCTGCCTTCCGGGCTGTCCCGGAATGAGGATGCTGTGCCTTCCACAGAGGAGGAACGCACCCCGCAAAAAGAGGAGGCATCTGCCGATGATGACGATGCGTAATCGCGTATGGCCGCTGTGTTTGGCGGCATTTCTTTTTCTGGCCGCTGTACAGGCAGCCTTTTTTCCCCTTGGGGCAGCGGCGGAAACAGCGCCGGTGGCAGAAGCAACGCTGTTGCCTGCCGATGCGGAAAGCGCATCCCCTTACAGAATCGTGCTGACCGCGCCCGGAGGCTGGTCGAGTGGCAACAGCGCCGTGATGAAGGTATCCGTAACGGATATCAACCACATCGGCTGGCAGAAAATCGAGTATCGAATGAACGAAAGCGCCTGGATTGACTGTGAAAGCCAGTTTGCAGACGGAAAGGCGGAACTGGCGCTGCATGAAAACGGCACCTTTACGCTGCGGGTGACTGATCCGCAAGGCCATGCGTTTGAAGAGAGCGCCCAGGTGGCTTGCATCGACCTGGCCGCGCCGGTGCTCTCCGCTTCCATCAACGGCACATTGCTTGAGGTGTTCGTGGAGGACGATCTGTCCGGCGTCGCGGGCGTGCAGGTGAACAGCATGCTGTTCACCACGCTGACAAACGGAGCGCTGCATGTGGAGCTGGACGAGAATATGAACCGGTTTGAGAAGCTGGCTGTCCGCGCGTTTGACTATGCGGGCAACTTCTCTGAGCCGGTATCGCTCGATAACCCGCACTACACAAGGCCCGCTGATCCGACGCCGATGCCCACGGCTACACCCGAGCCCACGGCCAAACCCACCGGCGAAAAGGAAACGGCATCTCCTGTCCCGACGGCAACGCCGGTATCCTCTGCCAACCGTTACAACGGCCTGGGCAGTTCGCTGATCTACGTTCAGGACGATCCTTCCCCTACGCCGGAGCCGACGGCCGCACCGACGCCGGAGACGATCATCAAGACGGAGTACATCACCATCGGCCCCGGTATGCCCTATCAGGCCGACGGCAACAGCCATACGCTGGACGTGCTGTACTCCGCGGCGACCAACAAGCAGTTTATCACGCTCCAGACGAAAAACGGGAACACCTTTTACCTGGTCATCGACTACGACAAGCCGGTCGATGAGGAAGCGGAGATGTACGAGACGTACTTCCTGAACCTTGTGGATGAGCGCGATCTGCTGGCGCTCATGTCCGATGAGGAAAAGGAAGAAGTCCCCACGCCCACACCGGAGATTATCTATGTGACGCCGGAACCCACGACGGTACCGGCCATCACGCCGCAGCCTTCGCAGGATGCGCAGGATTCGTCCGGCAAGACCATCGCATGGATTGCGCTTGCCGCCCTGGTGGGCATGGGCCTTGCGGGTGGGGTGCTTCTTATCAGGAGCAAAAAGCAGTCCGCCGCCCGCCGCACAGACAATGACTTTGATTTGGACGAGGACGATGAAGATGAACATGCCCAGCAGGAATAAGGGCATGAACGGAGCTTGTACCCATCTTGAAGCATGGAGGAATGCACATGGAATTGATTATCACTGAAAAGCCGAGTGTGGCACGAGCGATTGCCGCGGTTCTGGGCGCTGCGGAGCACCGGGATGGATACCTTCAGGGCAAGGGCTTCTGGGTCAGCTGGTGTGTCGGGCATCTGGTCGAGCTGGCTTTGCCCGAAGCCTATGACGCCAGGTACGCCCGCTGGCGGTACAAAGACCTCCCGATTCTCCCGGAAACATGGCAGTATACCGTTTCCGCAGGCACCCAAAAGCAGTTTGCGGTGCTTGCGTCCCTGATGAATGATGAGCATGTGACCGGGATCATCTGCGCAACGGACGCAGGGCGGGAAGGCGAACTGATCTTCAGGCTGGTCTATCAATGCGCAAAATGCCGCAAGCCCGTTCGCCGTCTCTGGATCTCCTCCATGGAGGAAAGCGCCATTCGGGAAGGCTTCCGCAACCTGAAACCCATGGCGGCCTACGACAACCTGTATCAGGCGGCGCTGTGCCGCGCGCAGGCTGACTGGCTCATCGGCATGAACGCCACGCGGCTGTATTCGCTACTCTATGGCCCTACGCTGCATGTCGGGCGCGTGATGTCCCCGACGCTTTCCATGCTCGCGCAGCGGGAGGAGGCCATCTCGGCATTCAAGCCGGAAACCTTTTACAAGGTCGCGCTGGATACCGGCTGCGGTGTTGTCGCCGAGTCGGAACGCTTTGCCGATCTGAATGAAGCGCGCAGGCTGATGGACGCCTGCAACCACAGCCCGGCAGTCGTGAAAAGCATCGAGCGCAGGCAAAAACGCGAAAACCCGCCCGCCCTCTACGATCTGACCTCCCTTCAGCGGGACGCCAACAGGCTCTACGGGTTTACCGCCCAGCAGACGCTGGAGTACGCCCAGGGGCTGTATGAAAAGCGCCTGTTGACCTATCCCCGGTCAGACAGCCGGTTTCTGCCCCACGAGCTGGAGCCGGAACTTGCGGAACTGGCGGCACGGGTATGCGGCGCATTGCCGTTTGCAAACGGCCTTGAGCTGGCCATGCGCACGCAGCAGGTGATCAAGGACAGCGAGGTCACAGACCACCACGCCCTGATACCGACCTCCACGATGCCGGGCCAGGATGGGGCGGTCAGGGCGCTGACCACCGGGGAACGGGATCTTCTCTTCCTGGTGTGTACAAGGCTGCTGTGCGCATTAGATGATGCCTGCATCGAGGAAGAAACCGTTTTGCACATCGAATGCGCCGGTCACGACTTCACGGCCAAGGGAAAGCGCATGGTGCAGATGGGCTTCAAGCGGTTCTGGGCGGCCTTCCGGGGAAGCCTTGGAAACCGGCTCGTGGAGGAACGCAAGGAGCATCTACCCACCCTGCCCGAAGGCATGGGCGAAGGGTATGAATGCCCGTTCCCCAAGGCCAGTATCGCAGAAGGGCAAACGACGCCGCCTGCGCACCACACCGAGGGCACCCTTTTGCACGCGATGGAAACGGCGGGCAAGGAAGATATGCCCGAGGGTGCGGAGCACAAAGGCATTGGCACGCCCGCTACCCGAGCTGCCATTCTGGAAAAGCTGATTGAAACCCGGCTGATTGAGCGCGCCGGAGACAGGCGAAGAAAGGTGCTGCTGCCCACGGCCAAGGGAAAGGCGCTGGCTGCGGTATTGCCCGAAACGCTCTGCTCGGCGCTTTTGACGGCACAGTGGGAACAGCGCCTCAAGGGCATCGAGCAGGGCCAGGAAAAGCCCGAGCAATTCATGCGCGATATTCGGCAATTCGTTTCGGAGCTGACGCGGAGTACAAAGCGCGTTGAGCAGGCAGAGCGCCTGTTTCCGCCGCTGCGCGAAAAAATCGGGACCTGCCCCAAGTGCGGAGCCGCCATTACCGAACGCGCCAAGGGGTTCATGTGCGAAAACCGCACCTGCGATTTTGCGCTCTGGAAAAATGGCGGAGTGCTGGCCAATGCGCAAAAGCCCCTGACTTCGGGGGAGGTCAGGACGCTGCTTGAAAAAGGCGAGGTCAGCAAAACGGGCCTTCGCTCGGCCAAGACCCATACCCTCTACAACGCCACGCTGCATCTCGCCTACACCCAAGGGGGTAAGCCCATCCTTCGCCCCACGTTTGATTGAAGAAAGGAGCGGGATCATGAAAAAATTCCTGATTGTGCTGCTTGCCCTGATGCTGCCGCTTTGTGTTGCGCTGGCCGAAGATGACGAAAACTGGGTGGACACCTCCAATGCGCCTGAGCTTCCCGGCGGGACGCTTACGGCGTCCCTCGTCTCCTTTACCTCCAATCACACCTATCCCGTGTATGCCGCGCCGGACAGCAAGAGCCTTCGCGGCGCAAAGGGACGGGCGCGCGTGAGCACCAATGGCTGGATACAGGTGTTTGGCAGCGAAGGCGACTGGATTCTGGTTCAATACGACATCACCGATACGCACAACCGCATCGGATACATCAAAAAGGACGCCCTGCCGGACGGCACGGTGGTGCCCGAACTGAATCTGACAAGGATGCCCGCAGTCGTGCATTACGACGTGGAGGTGACGGATGACCCGCTGGTCAGCCGAGATGCGCTGGCCAGGCTGACGGAAAACACCAAGGTGGTTTGCCTGGGCACCCTGGGCGAATGGACGTACATCGAGGCGGAAGAAGACGGCGTGCGCCTGCGCGGTTTTGTGCCCACCGTATGCCTCTATGCTACGGTGACGGACCTCAGCGAGGCGCGCAGGGCCATGGCCGGCAGCTGGCGGCTTTATTCGGGGAGCTCCATCAATGCAAGCCGGATCACGTTCAATGAAGATGGAACGATGAGTGGCAAGTCCCAGCTGGAGAGCGGACGCGAGGTGGAATGGTCGGGCACCTGGTCCATTAACTTTTACGATACCCGGCGCGGCCGCTACTGGAATGATGCGGAGTTTGAGCTAACGCTGGCACGCGGCACAGCGGTGGAGCAGTATGGCCTGCGCATTTGCCGGCAGGCGCTGGAAGACGACGCCTATATCCTGGTGATCTCCGACGGAACCAGAACCAGCGATATGGTGGTCTGCGAATAACATCTACTTCCAACGAAATGGAGAGATGAAGCGAATGTACATGGGACAATCCCTGGAATCCTTTGAAAATTGGCGTGACAGCCATTATGACCGCCTGGAACCGGACGCAGAAGCGCCGGAAGACAAGCAGGCACAGCGGGCGCACAGGGAACAGAGCGAACCTGCTTCCCCTGCGTCAATCCACAAACACAAGAAACAGGAAATGGAGCGATGAATGGATGTATTTGAATGAACTGATGAACGCCTGTCAGATGAACCGGACCGAACTGAGCGCGCGCAGCCGCGTGCCTGAATCCACGCTGCGCGACATTTTGAGCGGTAAAACCCAGCTGGACCGCTGTGAAGCCGCGACCCTGTACGACCTTGCGGCTGCGCTGCAGGTCAGCATTGAGGACATCCTGGAAAATTACTGGGAGGAGATGAACGCTCCCGAGGCCAGCCGCCCCGTCGTACAGGACAAGGGTTCCCTGGCTTCTTTTTATATGCTGACGGAAACCTTTCTGGAACAGCTGCACGCGATGGGAGAGCGGGCTTTTGTTCAAGGAGTTTACAGCAGCGATTGGATCAGGCGTTTCTTTAACGGCAGACAGTACCGGTGTGCGCTGTTCCTGCTGGGGATGGTGGATTTCCTGTGCAGGAAGAACCAGGTCCGCAAAGATGTCCGGTATGAGGAATACCGCAAAGTGCGCCTGGACAAGCCGGTATACGCCCTGCACACGCTCGAAAAGACCGAATGCGGCGGACTGAATGTCCTGGATGACGCGCAGAACCAGGCCATTCCTGAGCTGGCACACTTTGGCATCTATATGACTCAGGATGACATCGGCCGCCCGGCGTGATGCGTTGAGCCCCGGCGCAGCCCAAACCGGCTGCGCCGGGAGAATCGAGGCGTTTATGACAAACAAACAGATTCTTGAGAGCATCAGAGCCCTTGCACAGGGAGAGTGCATTCACCACGACGGCGAATCCTGCCGCGTAACCAGACGGCCTTGCCATGTCGTCCATCCCCACAGCGATTCCCTTCGGGAAGCGATTGGCTGCGATTTTTTCCTGCGGTACATGCTGCCCGCCGGCTGGAATATGCAGGACCTCATCGCCTATGCGCGGTGGTACGGCATGGAGGAAGCACAACCGGAAACGGACGGAGGAACAGATGAGCACGTTTACCCCGGAAGAACTGACCCTGATCTGTCTGTATGATCCTGGCACCCGTCTGGGGGCCGTGGAAGAGCTGCGGAACATGATGCAGTATCTGATGGTTGACGAGACAGAGCTCAAAGGGCTGACCCTGCGGGTTATTGCAAAGCTGGAAGCGATGAGCGACGCCGGGTACAAGCAGCTATCGGCGGAAATCATCCCCGATTTTTCCCCAATCATCAGCGGATAGGAGGCAATCTCATGGCCACAAAGGCACAGGTTTATGCGAAGCTGGCTGAGGATACCGCCCGAAAAATCACAGCCAGTTATCTGGATTGGGCCGCGTTCCTGAACACCTCATCCAGATTGTACAAATACCCTTACAACGATCAGCTGCTGATCTATGCCCAGCGCCCGGATGCGACGGCCTGTGCCGAATACGACCTCTGGAATAGCGCCATGCGCAGATATGTCCGTCGCGGCGCAAAGGGCATTGCCCTGCTGTCTCCGGGAGCCAACGGCATGTCCGTGCGGTATGTCTTTGACGTGTCCGACACGGGCGCGCGCCAGGATTCCCGGAGAGTGGAACCCTGGCAGATCTCCGGGCAAGTGGAACCGTCCGTCAGGCAGATGCTTGAAGAGGTCTTTTATGCGGACGCCGCCATGGGCCTCGCCGCGCAGTTGGAGCAGATTGCCAGTCAGCAGGCGCTTTCCTACTGGCGCGATCACCGGCGGGACATCATCGACAGCGTTGACGGTTCCTTCCTTTCGGAGTACGATGAATTCAACATCGGAGCGTCGTTTCGCAAGGCTGCAACGGCCAGCATCTCTTACAGCCTGCAAACGCGATGCGGTCTGGAACCGGAGCTGCTTCGGGAGGACTTCACCGAGGTGTATGACTGGAATACCCCTGCGACCGTCACGGAGCTTGGCCAGGCTGTCAGCATGATCACGGGCCAGGTGCTGCGCCAGATTGAGAGAACCATTCGACAGACAGAGAGGAGCATGGAACATGAGCGAACTGATGTACAAGCAGAGCGGGGACTATCTTCTGCCCGACCTGGGCCTGACCGAAGCGGAACAGCAGCCCTTGGGCAAGTACAGCCTGCTCAGACAGCGCTATCTGGAGCAGAACCGGCCGGGACTGTACATGCGGCTGATGCTGAGCGGCAGGCTGATGGAGCACCTGCAGGAGACGGAACGGACGGCGCAGAACCGTCTTTACAGCCTGATGGACCTGCTGTCCAGGCAAGCGGGCCTTACAGAAGCGTTGAAAGCGGAGAACCCAATGGATTGGGTCAGGCAGATGAACGGCCTGAAAGCGCAGGCCGAGGAGATGATCCTCTCGGAGCTGATTTACGCCTGACGGATCATGCGCCGGCTGTGGAACAGCTGAGCTTCCTGATCCCCTCCGAAACAGAGCAAATCCAGTGGCTAGACACGACAGAAGCGGAGAGCATCCCCAGGATGCCCTTCGCTTCTTTGGTTTCTCAGGAGGTGATTGACGAATTCCTGCGGTCAGGTGGCAACACGGATGACCTCCGGCTGCACATTGGCGTGGATTTTATGAAGCAGTTGCCATTGGACATTCTTGCAGCACACTTTGCGCAGGACTACCGGGGCGGAAACGGCCTGGTGATAGACGGAAAGCCCTACAGCGCATGGTACGATGCATCCGGCATCCGCATCGCACCGGGTAGGTCGGCCCGTTATGTGAACAGCGCGCAGATCATTTCCTGGAGGGATGCGGCCCGGCGGGTAGGTGAGCTGATGGATGCCGGCCAGTTTCTGAGCATGATGGAGCTGGCGAATTGTCCCATCCATGAGCGCACGGAGCTGGCGCAGCATCTGGTGTACCTGTACGGAGATCTCGCGCAGGAGGCTGACGACTTCTTCTCTTCCCTGAAGGCGATCCACAGCGGAAGTTTCCCGGAGACTGTAAGTCGGTTGGCCGGTCAGCTGGCAGAACCCCAGTTCTTGTCCGCGCTCACCGAAGAGGCGGAACAGTTTTCTGCCGCTTATGCCCATAACCGTGCGCTTCTGCGCTATCATTATCACCGCCCGGAGCAGATTGCAGAGGCGCTTCGCGAACTGACTCTTCCACGGAGGGAATACAATTCTTTGCTCACCCAGGTGGCCCAACCAGCAGCCTTTATTACGGATGACGAACTGGATGCCGCGTTGGCCAGCGGCGGGCTTACTGTAGGAAGCAAGCTGCGCATCCATGCGTTCTTCACACAGACGCACACATCCAGAGAGCAGGCGGATTTTCTCAAGAGAGAATATGGCACCGGCGGCCGCTCCCACGCGGTTTCGGGCGCTTCACACAGCGAAGAATCCTTTGATGGCAAGGGCATCCGCTGGCGGAAACAAAACTGTGAAGAGATTCGCCTTTCCTGGGCCCAAGTCGCTTCCCGCCTTGCGGAAATCATTCGGTTGGAGCGTGACCTGACCCCTGAGGAGAAAGAGCACTTGGCACAGCGGGAACAGGCGCAGCAGTTGGCCGATCAACCGGTGCCTGAGCAGCTGTCCCGGGAAGAGCCCGACGGTGACGAACACGGGAACGCACAAGATGATGAAGAACCCATCGACACCGAAGCCTTGCGCAGCCGTTTGGCAGAGGCAGGAATTGTGAACGGGGAAGTTGTGGACGAGGACGCGCTGAACGCCAGCCCTTTCATTCAGGAAGTGCAGGCGCTTGCCAGCCGGATGCAGGAATTGGAAGACGCAGCGCAGCCCGATGAAAGCGTAGCTGCGCCCGATGATAGACAAAGCGTGGATCAGGCACTTGCCAGCCGGATGCAGGCGCTGGAAGATGCAGCGCTGCCTGATGAAAGTGTAACCGCACCCGATGACAGACAAAGCGTGGATCAGGCGCTTGCCGGCCGGATGCAGGTACTGGAAGACACAACGCCGCCCGATGAAAGCATGGCCGCGCCCGATGACAGGCAAAGCGTAGATCTGGCGCTTTCCTGCAAGGTGGGCGATACCGTCTATCTGGATGATACGCCCTTTGTCATCACCCAAATCGGGCTTTTCAATGTTCAATTGCAGGACCCCTCGCTGCGCTATCCTGTCCTGCGTTCGGAGAGCCGGGAAAACTTTTTTCGGCTGTTGGCCCTCGATGAGCGCAATGCCGCCTATCTTCCCGAAAGCGAAAATACGGCGCATGAAGGTTCTCCACAGCCTTATCCACAGGGTTTTCCACAGAATTTCGCCGAATCTGTGGATAAATCCGTTGCCCCTTTTGTTCCGGCGAACTTCCGCATTTCGGACGATCACCTGGGCGAAGGCGGCGCAAAGGTCAAATTTCAGAGAAATATGGAGGCCATTCATCTGCTGCACCGGCTGGAAGCCGGGCAGCGCATGGCCACGCCACAGGAACAGAGCGTACTCTCCCGGTATGTGGGCTGGGGCGGTCTGGCGGATGCCTTTGACCCGGAGAAGACCGCGTGGGCCAGGGAATACCGGGAACTCTCCGCTGCGCTGACGCCGCAGGAATACGAAGCGGCGCGCGCCTCGACGCTCAACGCGCACTATACCAGCCCCGTGGTCATCCGGGCCATGTACGATGCTGTTGCGCAGATGGGATTCACCGGCGGCAACATCCTGGAACCCTCCATGGGCGTAGGGAATTTCTTCGGCCTGTTGCCGGAGTCCATGCAGGACAGCCGCCTGTACGGTGTGGAGCTGGACAGCATCACAGGGCGTATCGCGCGGCAGCTTTACCCCAAAGCCGACATCACCGTTGCGGGCTTTGAGACGACGGACAGACGGGACTTCTTCGACCTTGCCATCGGCAACGTGCCCTTCGGCAATTACAAGGTCAACGACCGGGCTTACAACAAGCTCGGTTTTTCCATTCATAACTACTTTTTCGCCAAAACGCTGGATCAGGTGCGCCCCGGCGGCGTGATCGCCTTTGTGACTTCCCGCTATACGATGGATCAGCAGTCCCCGGAGGTGCGTCAATACATCGCACAGCGCGCCGAACTGCTGGGCGCGATCCGGCTGCCGAACAACGCCTTTCGTGCCAACGCGGGCACGGAAGTCGTCTCGGACATCCTGTTTCTGCAAAGGCGGGACCGCCCCATCGACATCGAACCGGATTGGGTGCATGTCGGGGAGAATACGGACGGCTTTACGATGAACAGCTACTTTATCGAGCACCCGGAGATGGTTTTGGGCGTCCTGGCCAGAGAAAACACGCAGTACGGCAGGGAGAGCTTTACGGTCTTGCCGGCAGAAGGCGCAGACCTTGCCGATCAGCTGCATGAGGCGATCGGGCATATCCATGGCGTCTATCGTGAAGCGTCCCTCCCGGATTTGGGCGAGGGGGAAGCCCTGGATGCTTCCATTCCCGCCGATCCCACGGTCCGCAATTTCTCGTATACCGTTGTGGATGGGTTTGTCTACTACCGCGAAAACAGCCGCATGGTGAAACCCCGCCTCAACCAGACGGCGCAGGAGCGCGTCAAGGGGCTGATTGCCCTGCGCGATCAGGTGCACCGCCTGATTGACGCGCAGCTGGATGAGCGGGGCGATGAGGAGATTGCGCAGCTTCAACGCGAACTGAACACCCTGTATGATGGCTTTTCTGCGCGCTTTGGGTTGATCAATGACCGGGCAAACCGCCTCGCGTTTGCGGAGGATTCCTCCTACTATCTACTCTGCTCGTTGGAAATTCTCGATGACGAGCACCGGCTCTTGCGCAAAGCGGATATGTTCACCAGACGGACCATCAAGCAGCAGCACCGCGTCGATCACGTGGACACCGCATCCGATGCGCTGGCCGTATCCATTGGCGAACGGGCCAGGGTGGATCTGGGCTTCATGGCCGGGCTGACCGGAAAGAGCGAGGAGGAGATCGTTCAGGAACTGCGCGGCGTCATCTTCCGAATCCCCGGCACGGAGCAACACGTCACGGCAGACGAGTACCTCTCCGGCAATGTGCGCCAGAAGCTGCGGGATGCCAGGGCTGCCGCGCAGGCAGACGCCGCGTTTCAGGTCAATGTCTCGGCGCTGGAAGCGGCGCAGCCCAAAGATCTGGAAGCCTCCGACATCGACGTGCGTCTGGGCGCGACGTGGATTTCGCAGGAGTACGTCCAGGACTTCATGTATGAATTGCTGGAAACGCCGTACTACCAGCGCCGCGCCATCGAGGCACACTTTTCGGCGCATACGGCGGAGTGGCGGATCAACGGCAAGAATGTCGTATCGCGCACCAACGTCGCGGCATACACCACCTACGGCACGGACCGGGCAAACGCCTACAAGATTCTGGAGGATACGCTGAACCTGCGGGATGTGCGCATTTACGATACCATCCAGGACGCAGACGGGCGGGAACAGCGGGTGCTCAATCAGAAGGCGACCACCCTTGCCCAGCAAAAGCAGCAGGCCATCAAGGACGCCTTTCGGGAATGGATTTGGAAAGATCCCGACCGCCGTCAGGCGTTGGTGGCACAGTACAACGAGCTGTTCAATTCGATTCGGCCCCGCGAGTACGACGGAAGGCATATCGTCTTTTCGGGCATGAACCCGGAGATCTCGCTGCGCGAACACCAGAGAAACGCCGTCGCGCATATCCTCTATGGCGGAAATACGCTGCTGGCCCATCAGGTGGGGGCAGGAAAGACGTTTGAGATGGTCGCCGCGGCCATGGAAAGCAAGCGCCTGGGGCTGTGCCAGAAGAGCATGTTTGTCGTGCCCAACCACCTGACGGAGCAATGGGCCTCCGAGTTCCTTCGGCTGTATCCATCCGCGCGCATTCTGGTCACGACCAAAAAAGACTTTGAGACGAGCAACCGAAAGAAGTTTTGCGCGCGCATTGCCACGGGAGATTACGACGCCGTCATCATCGGGCACAGTCAGTTCGAGAAGATCCCCGTATCCCATGAGCGTCAGGAACGGCTATTGCAGGAAGAAATCGACGAGATCATGGAAGGCATTGAAGAACTGAAAAGAGAAAACGGCGAGCGCTTCTCGATCAAGCAACTCGAAAAATCAAAGCGACAGCTGGAGACCAGACTTGAGAAGCTCCGTGCCGAAGATCGAAAGGACGATGTGGTGACCTTCGAGCAACTGGGTGTGGACTGCCTATTCGTCGATGAAGCGCACGCCTACAAGAACCTTTTTCTGTACACGAAGATGCGCAACGTGGCCGGGATTTCCACTTCCGAAGCGCAGAAATCCAGCGACATGTACCTGAAATGCCGCTACATGGACGAGCTGACCGGCGGCCGCGGCATCATCTTTGCTACGGGCACACCGGTCAGCAACTCTATGACCGAGCTGTACACCATGCAGCGGTACCTGCAATACGGAGCCTTGCAGCGCAGCGGCATGACGCATTTTGACTGCTGGGCATCGACGTTCGGAGAGACAACGACGGCCATTGAGCTGGCCCCGGAGGGCACCGGTTATCGGGCGCGCACCCGGTTTGCCAAGTTTTTCAACCTGCCGGAGCTCATGAATGTCTTTCGCCAGGTCGCGGACATCAAGACCGCGGATCAGCTTCATCTGCCGACGCCGCAGGTGCATTATGAGACGGTGGTCGTCAAGCCCACCGCGCAGCAGCAGGAAATGGTGCAGGCCCTTTCTGAGCGGGCCGCAGCCGTCCATGGGAAGATGGTCGATCCTACGGTCGATAACATGCTCAAGATTACGTCGGATGGACGCAAGCTGGGCCTCGATCAGCGGCTCATCAATCCGCTGTTGCCGGATGATCCGGCCAGCAAGGTCAATGCCTGCGTAGGCAACATCGTTCGCATCTGGGAATCCGGGCAAGAGAGCAGGCTGACGCAGCTCGTGTTCTGCGATATTTCCACCCCGAAAGGCGCGGGCCTGAATCCTTCACCGTCATCCAAAGACCTTACCGATGGATTGCAGCCGGAGAACGACTTCAATGTCTATGATGACATTCGCCAGAAACTCGTAGAACGCGGTATCCCAGCGGAACAGATCGCCTTTATCCATGAAGCCAACACGGAGGTCAAGAAGAAGGAACTGTTTGCCCGGGTGCGCTCCGGTCAGGTGCGCGTGCTGATGGGCAGCACGGCCAAGATGGGCGCGGGCACCAACGTGCAGGACAGGCTGATTGCGCTGCATGATCTGGACTGTCCCTGGCGGCCCGGTGACTTGGAGCAGCGCGCAGGCCGCATTGTCCGTCAGGGCAACATGAACCCGGAAGTCTCCATCTACCGCTATGTCACCGAGGCCACGTTTGACGCCTACCTTTGGGTGCGACACGAAGTCGCTTAATTGAACTGTTCGGCAATGACCGAACCTGTTATTCCATTAACAGTAGCCTACCATCACCAAAGCAGCTGGTAACGGCTGTGAGGCAGCATGATGGGAAATGGTAGCCCCGCCCGAAAGGGTTCAAGCTGAAACCGTGAGGTGGAAGCGACAAACTGTTAGCACAATACGGTTGGGGAGCCAGGCTCGTGTGGTATGGTTAATGTAATGTAAATCGCTGATAAACGTCGTTAAAGCAGGACAGGCCAAAGTTGCTGACAGGCCTGAACCAAAATGGTGTGCAGTCGGTTGTCTCCTTCCATAGTGGGGACACATGGACATATGACTGCCGGCGGAGTCGCGGAACCTAACCCACACTGTTTGATTAAGTGGAACGTGTTAAGTCCGTATTTCTCCGGTGCTGCCGGAAAGCTGACCGCAAGGAAAGCCGACAGGAATGCGGGCAAAGGATGATGGAGGAAGCAAATGCCGACCCTGTAATGGGGACGGATAGAGATTGAAACATGATCCCGCGCGAAAGCGAGCTGAATTCCATCGGGTTTCTAATCACGAGAGAATTTACAGAACTTTTGAAGGAGGAAATTGCAAATGAACGCGCAAGCGTGTGCATCATCCGGCAGGGTGACGGACTGGAACGCCATTGATTGGAAGAAAGCCGAAGCCTATGTCAAAAAGCTGCAAATGCGTATCGTGAAGGCCCAAAGAGCAGACCATTACAACAAGGTGAAATCCTTGCAATGGCTGCTGACACACTCTTTCTACGCCAAGGCATTGGCTGTGAAGCGTGTGACAAGTAATCAAGGCAAAAAGACTCCAGGTGTTGACCATGAACTTTGGCTCACACCACAGGCAAAACTGAACGCAGTTGACCGACTCAAAAGGCGCGGCTATCAGCCGTCGCCGCTCAGGCGTGTCTACATTCCCAAGAAGAATGGGAAGATGCGACCTCTGAGTATCCCCACGATGAAAGATCGTGCCATGCAGACGCTGTACAACTACGCGCTGCAGCCCATCGCAGAAACAACCGCAGACCCCAACTCCTACGGATTCCGACTCGGAAGAGGAACGCACGATGCGATTGAGCAGTGTTTTACCGACCTGAACAAGGGTAAATCGCCGGTGTGGATTCTGGAAGGAGACATTAAGGGTTGTTTTGACCACATCAGTCACGAATGGCTGCTGCAAAACATCCTGATGGATAAAGCGATACTGGGCAAGTGGCTGCGCTGCGGGTTTGTTGAAACGCACAAGCTCTTTCCTACCACCGAGGGAACCCCACAGGGCGGCACCATCTCTCCAACGCTCATGAATATGACGCTGGACGGGTTGGAACGCAAGCTAAGGGAGCACTTCCCTCAGCGGAAGAAGGTTGGCAAGAAAACGCACTTCTACAAAGTGAACTACGTCCGCTATGCAGACGATTTCATCATCACGGGAGAATCGAAGGAACTCTTGCAGGAGCAGGTGCTTCCCGTTGTTCGTGCTTTCATGCAGGAACGCGGTTTGCAGCTTTCGGAAGAGAAAACGGTCATCACGCACATTGACGACGGCTTTGATTTCCTTGGACAGAACGTCAGGAAATACAAGGGAAAGCTCCTGATCAAACCCTCCAAGAATGCAATCAAGACTTTCCTTGCCAAGGTGCGGAAGATCATCAAGGGGAGCAAATCAGCCACGCAGGATCAACTGATCCGCAGGCTGAACCCTGTCATCCGGGGTTGGGTGAATTATCACCGCTATGTTGTTTCCTCAGATGTGTTCAATTTCGTGGACTATCAAATCTACAAATGCCTATGGCAATGGGCAAAACGCAGACATAAGCACAAGGGACACAAATGGATTGCCAAGCGTTATTGGCACCACATCAAAAACCGTGTGTGGACGTTTGCAGCAGTATTGAATCCCGGAAGCAAAAATATCAGCGCTACGTATCTTCCGTTGGTCTACGCGACCAATACGAAAATCATTCGTTTCCACAAAATCGTTGCAGAAGCTAATCCCTTCGATGAGCGGTGGATCGGATATTACGAAGAGCGTGAAGGTGAAAAACTGCTCAACAGTACAAATGGACGCGAAAAGCTGCTGGAAATCTGGCGGGCACAACGCCATATCTGTCCTGTATGCGGCGAAAAGATTACAGCCGAGACCGGATTCAAAACGCACATTGTCACCCTGAATGAGTATAGCCGGAGAACTACAATGGTTCATCCGCTTTGCCACCGTCAGCTACATGACGATGATTACTTGCTTTGAGCTGGGTATCTCCTACAATGAGATGCCTTACGAGAAGCTTGAGCCGTATGAGGGGAAACTCTCACGTACGGTTCTTAGGGGAGGGAGCGGCAGCAATGCCGATCTCTTACCCGACCAGACAGTAGAAAACAAGCAGAAGTTCATTTCGCAGATTATGACCAGCAAGAGCCCGGTGCGTTCTTGCGAGGACATGGATGAAACGGCGCTGTCCTATGCGGAGATCAAAGCGCTGTGCGCCGGTGATCCGAGAATCAAGGAAAAGATGGACCTGGACGTGGATGTGGCCAGGCTGAAGCTGATGCGGGCCGATCATCTGAGCAAGCAGTTCAGGCTCGAAGATCAGCTGCTCAAAGTTTTCCCGCAGGAGGTGGAACGCGATACGCACCTGATTGCAGGGTTTGAAAAGGACATCGCTACCCTCAACGCCCATCCGCTTCCGCAGGAGGATTTCGTGGGCATGACGGTCGGAGACGCGCTCATCACCGACAAGGAAGAAGCGGGCAAAGCCATCCTCACCGCCTGCAAGGAAGCCGCCAGGGGAACCGCCGTCGAATTCGGCTCCTATCGCGGGCTGAACATGCGCGTACAGTATGATTCCTTTGTCAACAGATTTCTGCTGACGCTGCATGGCGCGGTGTCTCACCCGATGGAAGTGGGCAACGATGCCCGGGGCAATATCACCCGGCTGGACAATGCCATCGCCCAGATTCCCAAACGTCTGGCTGCGACGGAGGAACATCTTGCGACGGTACGACAGCAGATTGAGGCCGCGAAAGCCGAAGTCAGCAAACCCTTCCCGCAGGAAGCCGAGCTCAAAACAAAAAGCGCGCGCCTGGCTGAGCTGGACGCCGCGCTGAACATGGATCACACTTCAAGCGGCAGGCAGGCAGATCGTCCGCACAGGGAGGAAGAACGGTAAGCCCGCCTGGCCGCGTGGGTAAGATTTGAGGTGATGAATTGGGACTGTATGCGTCCATTAAAAGTGCTTTAACCACAAGAGAAGCAGCGGAACGCTATGGGATTCGCGTCAGCCGAAATGGGATGTGCAGGTGCCCCTTCCATCCTGACCGGAACCCAAGCATGATAGTTGATGAGCGGTTCCACTGTTTCGGATGTCAGGCGGATGGCGATGTGATCAGCTTCGCCAGCCGCCTTTTTGATCTTTCGCCCCGGGAAGCGGCTTTGAAACTGGCTGCTGACTTCGGCATCGCCCAAAACGAACCGGAGCAAGCGCCCGCCAGATCGAGAAAGCGTTTGCGTCGTGCTTCAGATCTCTTTGATCATCAGGTGGGATACTGTTTTCATGAACTGGCCGCCTACAGAGACAGGCTCCTGGCATGGAAAGAAAACTATGCACCGAAGTCACGCCACGACGACTTCCACCCCTGCTTCCTTGAGGCGCTAACACAGCTGGATCAGGTGGAAGATCAAATGGATATGCTGCTCTCCGGCACGATATCCGAAAAGCAGGAAGTCATACGGGATTTTCTGCGGGAACAGAAGAAACGAATGAAGGAGGCTATGGACATGGAACCAAAAACCCTCACTCCTGTCTACCATGAATCGTCGGCATATGCGCGTGAGCATGGCGAGCTGGAGAGCTTTCGCTTATCGCATCTAGCGAATCTGGATTGCAAGCGCGCGATTCAGGATGCCATTTCCCGCTATTTTGACGGATGGCGTCTGGACAAAAAGGCGGCGCTGGAAATTCTTGAGCAATTCGGCATGGAACGGACAACCCTTGTGCTTGCTGCGACGGTTCAGGACAAGTCCTGGGATGGCCGTTTTTCTTCGTCCAATAAGGACTGGGCATTTTCCGTAAGTCTCCCGCAAGGCTTGTTGGACGGCGGAATGGACCGGCGGCATGATTATGCCGTCTCCTCCCATCCGGCTATTTTGGACGGGTTCATCTGGCAGGTTCGCAAGGAGATCCGGGAGCGGGAACATTCCGAGACCCGGGCGGGTACGAGTCTGCCCCTTATACCTGCCGCCAAAGAAATCAAGAAAAAAGCAATGGACATGGAAAGATAAGGAGGCGAAGCCTTTGAATGATAAGCAATATGCCGTCCTGCTCACCGAAACGCAGGATGTGAGAATCATCGCGTGCAATCCCGAACGGGAAATGTTTGATATCGCACGGGAAGCCATTGGCTGCGACTGGATTGAACTGGTTGAGGCTGAGCCGCTGGCAAAGGATGACCTTCTGATGATGATTGACGAAGAGGGTAAGCTGAAACCCGGCGGAGCGCTCATCAATGCGACGGCAAGTGCGCTCTATGGAACACAGCAGCATGGCGATCCCATCATGGGGAATGCGGTTGTGGTGAGAACCAACGGGGAAAATCTGGAGCTGCTTACAGCCGGAGAAGCAAAGCAGCTTGCCGCCAGAATGGAACATGTCCGGGATCAGGCTTTGCAGAAGATTGCCGAAGCCTTTGCCAGACGTTCTGCGCATCAGCGGGAACGCGCCGCTGCGCTTTCCGCCCGGCGACAGCCTTGCAAAAAGGGCGATCTGGAGAGATAATCATGGCGGAAAAGGAAAAGCGTCTGGTTCAACACAACTTCAGAACCACCGAATCCGAAGCAAGAATCATGCGAAAGAAGATGGATGCGCTCGGAATCACAAACGAATCCGCTTACATGCGGGCGCTTGCCCTGAACGGCTACATTCTGAAACTGGATCTGCCGCAGATTCGGGAAATGATTCGACTGCTCAGCAACATGACCAACAACCTCAATCAGATTGCCAGGCGCTTGAACGCACAGGGTCAGATGTACGACACCGAAATGGAAGAGATGCTGCAAAAGCAGGATGAACTCTGGCAGATGATGCGCAAACTGCTCTCCATCCTCGAGCGTACCGGATAAAAAAGGAGGCGTCCCACGATGAAGACTTTGCTGAGAATTGCGCTGGCCCCGGTCATGCTTGTCCTCCGGTTGATGCTCGGGCTGGCAGCATTTGTCACTTCGATCGCTTCTTCCGTGATCGGCCTGTCTGTAACGCTGTTTGCGCTCCTAGCGGGAATCGAGTTCTTCATTGGCTATTGGCAGAACGGGATCGCCTTTCTGGTGCTTGCGCTCCTGGCCAGCCCCGTCGGATTGCCGGCAATCGCGCATCTCCTGCTGAACCAGATGGATCGTATCCTCGGTTTTGTGGAAGGCTTGCTTTACTGAACTTCATTGGCATGCGGCGGTTTGTGGGAATCACGGATCGCCGCTTTTCTTTTGATTCGGAGGTGTTCATGGCAACGACTCGCATCATTCCGATGCACATCAACAAGGGCAAGACCATTGCACAGTGTCTGAAAGCGCGGGTGGATTACGTGAAGAACCCGGATAAGACAGAAGGCGGCGCGCTGATCTCGGCATATGCCTGCTCCCCGGAAACCGCAGATCAGGAGTTTTTGCTTGCGCGCAGCGAGTATATGGCCATCACCGGCAGAAAGATTCACAACGAAGTGATCGCTTACCAGCTGCGCCAGTCCTTCAAACCCGGCGAAGTGACGCCCGAAGAAGCAAACAAAATCGGATATGAGCTGGCTTCCCAATTTCTCAAGGGAGAACATGCGTTCATCGTTGCCACGCACAATGACCGCCGTCATGTGCATAATCATATCGTCTTTTGCGCGACTGCGCTGGGTGGCTCGCGGAAATTCAGGGATGTATGGCGTTCGGGGAAAGTGGTTGCTGCCCTCAGTGACCAGCTTTGTGAGCAGCATCGCCTCTCTGTCATCCGTGAGCCCGCTAATCAGAGCGTCACATACGATCAATGGCTGGGACAGAACGCCGAGACCTCCCAACGCGATATCTTGCGCATGACGATTGATGCCGCGCTGCGAATGCGGCCGGATGGATTTGATGCGCTGATGCAGTTCCTGGAAGAGGCCGGATGCCGGATGAAGCGGGCGGCGCAAATCAGCATAAGACCACCGGGCGGGAAACGCTTTATCCGACTGGATACATTGGGACCTGAGTACACAGAAGCAGCGCTTGAAGCGTCACTTTCCGGCCAGCGGGTTCATATTCCAAAACGTTCCAGAACCCAATACACGCGAAAGCAGATTGAGCTTCTGATCGACATTGAAGCCAAGCTGCGTACCGGGAAAGGAAAAGGATACGAGCGCTGGGCCGAAAAACACAATATCGACACGCTGGCCAGCTCCATGATCTATCTGAAAGAGAATCACATTGGTTCCTACGCCGACCTTACGCAAAAGATACAGCTTGCGCTGGACAGCCGGAATGGCCTGAAAGATCAGATCCGGGAGGCGCAAAGACGGATGCAGGAGATCAGCGCTCAAAGAAAAGCGATTCTGGTTTACAGGCAAACCCGGGATGTTTACACGAAATACAAGGAATCCGGCTGGCCACCTGCTTTTTATCGGGAGAACAAAGAAGCCATTGAAGCGCACAAACAGGCGCAGGCCGTATATAGCGCGGCGGAGGGGAAGCTGCCGACACTCTCGGAGTTATCGCAGGAATATGACCGCCTGCTCGTTCAAAAACGGGAAGCTGGCAAGCTAGTAGGTCAGCGAAACGAGGAATTGCAGAGTTTGCGCCATATCAAAAAGAACTTGGATACGCTGCTTGCCGATGAGCATTTTGCGTTGGAGCAGCATTTTGCCAGTGAGAAAAAACCTCGTGAACACGACCAGCGCACAGAAAAGACTGGCCGGTAAAGAGCGGCCCTATACTGATCTATGTCCGTTGAGGCAGATCGGTATAGGGCTTTTTTTCGTTTTGGAACGTCAAACCAGGCGGAGGATGTCGCAGAGAGACTTCACAACCGCAGAGCTTGCTCTGCATTACAGGGGATTGGGGGCTGGGCCACCAACAAGCAAAGTGCAAAAAGTAAAACGTTTGCCCAGCTTGCCAGTCTCCGAGCTGGGCATTTTTCTATTACACCCCAAATTATCCATTTTGAGACTTACACGGAAGGAATACGCAATAGCAAAGTCGAAAATTATAAAAATTGCTCCTTTTGTGCTACACCCAAGAAATCTTTCATATTTAAGACTTGCACGCAAGAAATGCACAATGGACTTCGTCAATTAAGTAGGATTAAGTATTCGGTATATAAGCTTATACCATCCGCTTAACTGTATGAGAAAATTATGGAGGTGCTCTAAATGTTTAATTAGAAATAACTACTATGATCCAAATAGAAGCTACATAATAACAGTATTGTTGTGGTTATCAAACAGGACATGATGGTGATTCACCGGTTCGACATCAAGATGGAATGACGATTGCCAGAGCACTCAACAGGAGGAGCCTATGAAACACAGATTCATTCTTTGCCTTATCGCCCTGATCTTGTGTTGCGCTTGCTGTTTGCCCGCATCTGCCGAGTATGACACCCCGGACGCATGGAATCTGACC